>JACCDK012149142.1_pt1 | contig 27047 bp, 25 predicted proteins | sample 7445871 | NCBI WGS metagenome assembly JACCDK01 (sample SAMN15323436, study PRJNA562643) | freshwater metagenome | isolation source: river surface water | place: USA:Blue River Watershed | collected 2017-08-15 | reverse complement strand
CAAATCACTTTCCACCTTACCAAGGGTTGGATATTTCAGTTGCACCTCGCGATACAGTTCTTTCAATAATGGGTTTTTCATTTTGTTTACCCAGACCGAATCGGGATTACCCGCCGGAAAAAAGAAAGGATATTTTACTTTTATTTGAGGAAGTGCTTCGGGTTTCGAACCAAAAAAAACCTGATCAAATCGCTCTACTTTAAAAGTGACTGGAATTTGTGCAACCGCTTCTTCAATTTTACTTTCTTCTTTGCATGAAAATAAAGAAACTGCAATTAGCGCAAATAATAATTGCTTCATATGGCGTAATTTTATAATTTTAACATCGAATTGTTCGATTGCAAATATACAGTTATCGAGGCATAAATTTTTATAAAAAATGACAAATTCTACTCCGTTTCAAGCAGAAAAAATAAATGATTTCATTGTAAAATGGTTGTTCGATTATGCTACTAACGCCAAAGTAAAGGGATTTGTTGTGGGCATCTCTGGTGGAATTGATAGTGCACTAACTTCAACACTTTGTGCGCAAACCGGATTTCCTACTTTATGTATAGAAATGCCAATACACCAAGCAGAAAGTCATGTAAATCGAGCAAATGAACACATTGCACAATTAAAAAACAGATTTCCCAATGTTCAAAGTGAACGGGCAGATTTAACGCCTGTATTCGAACAATTCAAAGCTCAAGTACCAAACAGTTCTAATGAAGCGTCACTTGCTTTATCATTGGCCAATACTCGAGCTCGTTTACGAATGACTACTTTGTATTATTTTGCGGGTATACATGGCTTTTTGGTCGCCGGTACCGGAAATAAAGTGGAAGATTTTGGTGTCGGATTTTTTACAAAATATGGCGATGGTGGTGTAGATATTAGTCCGATTGCCGATTTAGTAAAAAGCGAAGTGCGCCAATTAGCTTCTTACCTTAAGGTACCTCAAAGTATCTTAGAAGCCAAACCTACAGACGGTCTTTTTGGCGATGATCGCAGCGATGAAGACCAAATTGGAGCCAATTATGATGAATTAGAATGGGCGATGCAACAATTGGAATTAGGCAAAAAAGAGACTGATTTTTCGGGAAGAGAAGCTATTGTTTTTGGAATTTTTAAACGCCTTCATACCATCAATCAACACAAAATGCAACCCATACCGGTTTGCTTGCTCCCAAATCCATTAAAATAATTATCTTACTAATTAACAGCTAATTACAAAATTTAATTGTTAACTTTGGCACGTTAGTATTCGTACTGTAATTTTTTTGCTATGATTAAATTATGTATTGCAGATAGTGCTCCAGTGATTAGCTTTGGGATTCATTCCTATTTTAATAATCATGCTGCTATTGCGTGTGTTTCGATAGCAAAAAATCTAGAAAAATTGCTTGAAGAACTCCATTCTAAAGAAATTCAATTATTGCTTTTGGATTTAGAATTAGAAGGTTTTTCAAGTTTACGAGACCTAAAAAATCTATTGAACGAATATCCCCAACTCAAAATTATCTTATTTACGAACGCCGCCGAAAAAATGTATGCACAAACGGCTTTAAAACTAGGTGTGGAGGCGTATATTCCAAAAAAAACATCCTTAGACACCTTAGAAGAAACCCTACTTCGAGTAGCAAAAGTTACGGAAAATAATTCGGAAAATAGCGCAATTGGTAGTCAAGAGAAAAAAAATGAACGATTGCATAAAAAAATATCAACCCGAGAAATTGAAGTGTTGCGTTATTTGAGTAGTGGGAAAAAAAACAAAGAAATTGCTCAAATTTTAAAAATTGACGAAAAAACAATCAGCACCTATAAATTAAGACTGTTGACAAAATTAAGCGTAACTAACTTGGTGGACTTACTCCAAAAAGCAAAAGATTTGGATATTATCTAATGATATCGAGATAAAACCCTTCCCAATCGTTTTGAAAAAATATGGGTCAGCCCTAAATAAGCCATAGCCATTTCCAATGCTTCTCGATTGTCTTGTTCCTCCGCAGTAGAGAGGTTGTTTTTTAAATCATCAATAATATTGTTGACCAAATACCAACGTAACGTAATAATGGTCTCCGTGACATACTGACTGATTGTTTCTTCCTTTTGCTTGACATAAATTTGCTGGACTTCCCATTTGTGGAGGACTTCCCGTTCTTCGTTCATTAATATAGAAGTAACTTCCTGTGCCAATTCTTCGGGGAGGTGAATCAAATATTTTTCCAGTTCAAACGCTTCGTTTTCATTATAATAGGTAATCAAATGATTGTATATGGCTTTAAATAAGGGATTGGCTAATTCTACCTCATCTTCTTGCAAACTCATATATACCCTTTGAAACACTTTGAAATTCTTTTTTTCAATTACTTCAGTATACTCGCCATCCTCATTTTCCGTCAAAATACTGTCTTCAAATTCCACTTCTTTAGAGCCGTATAACAATAAGATTTGAATGATTTTATGCTCCAATTCGTATTGAATATCTACTTTGGTGGTAGGCTCAGTTGTATCGTTCTTAACGACCTGAAACGCCTTTTGTTCTTCTTTATAATGCTTATTCGCTTCCGATAAATCCTTTTTAACCAACTGCGCTAAGGTATTAAAAAGTACCTCTTCAGAAATATCCATTATTCTTGAACATTCTTTAATGTATACCTCACGCTTGATGCGATCTGGAATCTTTGAAATACTAACAACCATATCGCGAATTAAATCGGCTTTTTTTATGGGGTCGTTCTTCGCTTCTTGCATCAACAATGAGGCCTTGAACTGAATGAAATCTTTTGCGTTTTCTTCAAAATAGAGTTGCAAGGCTTCATAAGAAGTTTTTCGAGCAAAACTGTCGGGGTCATCACCATCGGGGAATGTACAAACTTTTACGTTCATTCCGGCTTCCAAAATCAAATCGATTCCACGAATAGAAGCCCTAAGACCTGCTGCATCTCCATCAAAAAGTACGGTTATATTGGGTGTCAAACGGTTGATCAATCGAATTTGATCGGGTGTTAATGCCGTTCCGGAGGATGCCACTACATTCTCAATGCCAGCTTGATGCATTTGAATCACATCGGTATATCCTTCTACTAAATAGCAATTATTCAGCTTGGCAATAGCTTGTTTCGCATGAAAAATACCATACAATACTTTACTCTTGTGGTAGATATCACTTTCGGGCGAATTGAGGTATTTTGCCGCTTTTTTATCGTTGGTTAAAATCCGACCACCAAATCCTAAAACCCGTCCGCTCATACTTTGTATCGGAAACATTACCCGACCTTTAAACCGGTCAAACTGCTTGTCTTCCTTTACAATTGATAATCCGGTTTTGTCTAAATACTCTAATTTATACCCTTTACCCAGCGCTTCTTTTGTAAAAGCATCCCAAGTTTCTGGCGAATAACCCAACCCAAATTTCTTAATGGTTTCTGAAGTAAAGCCTCGCTCTTTAAAATAGGACAAACCAATAGCTTTGCCTTCTTCTGTTTCTAATAGGGTGTGATGGAAATATTTCTGCGCAAATTCAGACACCAAGTACATACTCTCTTTTTCATTGGCTTGCGCTGCATCTTCATCCGTTTGGACCGTTTCTTCAATTTCAATATTGTATTTTACCGCCAAGTATTTAATCGCTTCTGGATAGGTAAAATGTTCGTGTTCCATTAAAAAGGTCACTGCATTACCGCCTTTTCCAGAAGAAAAATCTTTCCAAATTTGCTTCACTGGAGATACCATAAAAGAGGGCGACTTTTCATTCACAAACGGAGACAATCCTTTTAGATTACTTCCGGCACGCTTGAGTTGTACAAAATCACCAATAACCTCCTCAACTCGGGCGGTTTCAAATACTTTTTCTATGGTGTCTTTTGATATCAAAATAGATTTTGGATGTTTAAAATACGAATTCAAAGTTACAAAGTTAATCTATAAAAAAAGGTATAAAAACAAAAAAGTACTTCATTGCTGAAGTACTTTTTCAAAACAAAGAACTTAACCTAACTCTTATTTTTAATTAAAATCAAAGCGTATACCTAATGAAACGTTGTTTTGATCTATTGTATTGTGTTTGAACATCGGATTTAAGTCATATTTAACATATAGACTGGCGGAACGGTACCCAATATAGGTACTTAATCCATAGGTAAAATCGGAAACATTAAAGTTGGATTTTTGTTTACTCTTTACTTTGTCACCATTTTCTTCATAGCACAGCAATTGTTTGGATTTCACACGAATCCCCGAGTATCCACCGATTCCAATTCGTACAGATTCATGCGTTGTGAAATAGGTTTTAGTTCCATCTTTGGATGTTTTCTTGGGGGAAAAATCAAATTCAAGATGCAAAGGAAGCGTTAGAAATACATTTCGAAATCGGGAATCATCAAGATGACGGGTAGCTGTTACCAAATTAGTCTGATTACCCTCTTTTACAAAATAGCGGTTATCGGTTGGACGAAGGTTATTATACATCAACGTTAAACCATATTTAACATGAAGTAAATTATGATTTTGCAACAATCTCGAATTATAAGTAACTCCCCATTCGTAAAAATGCGAACCCCAAACCCGATAATCAGAATCTTCTAATGACGCTCCTTTAGTAATCAAATTATTCAAACCAAAGGCGAAAACAAATTGTGAAGTGGTTCTTTTTGATATGCGTTCAATCTTGTCTTGTTCCCCTTTATATACCTTCATAGAACCCACATTTATTTCTGTGTGATTATCCCCAATAGAATCTTTTGAGTTACTTCCTAAAATAATCGTTGTTCCTCCTTTTTTAATTGTGTCGGCAGCAATAATCTTACCCTCTACTTTATCTTTTACTAGTTGCGCCAATTTTGCTTCCTGAAGGGCAACTTTAGTTTCAATATTATTAGCACGCTCTTGTGCTATATTCGCCTTTAATTCTTTTCCTTTTTCTGAAGTGATCTTTCCTTCTTTGATTTTTAAATCAATTGCTTCTACTTCAATTTTTAAAGCATTTTTTTCTTCTTTTGTAATCATTTCAATAGTTAAGGCAATTTCCTTAACTTGTTGTTCAAATGTTTTTTCCTGTGCTATAGATTTTGTAACAAATCCAAACACCATAACTAAGGTGTATAAAATAATTTTTTGCATAACTGTTCGATTTTTGATTTTTATAAAATGATTTTTGATTTATTCATAATTTCGATTGACTAATACTGTTTTAGCATCTTGAATTTTTTTAGACAACTTATCTAAGGTACTCTCTTTATGGGTGTCGTCTAATTCCTTTTCAACACTAGTCAATAAGGAAGCAGCATCTATTTTAATTCTTGGTTTAACTATCGTTTTTTTATCCGACGGATTTAATTTTTCATCCGTTTGAGCTTCAGCTAACAAATCGTCTGGTGAAAGGTATTTGTAAGTGTTGGGTAATGGGTGTTGGGTAATAGGTGTTGGGTGTTCTTGAATTATATTTTTCTCCTTAATCAATGCATTTGTTTCTTCAGATTTTAAAAATCTTGATTGTTTTTTTGAATAATTTACGTCATGCTGAACTAAAACGAGTGGGACTTTTTTAACTGAAATTTCATTTATTTTACTTGGTTCAGGTGAATCAGTATTTTTGTTAACAGTTGTTACAACGGGTGTTGTGTTGTCAATTTCTTGTGTTTCGTTTGAACTAAAAATGAAAAACCCCAATCCGAAAAAAAGTATCGTAGAAGCAGCTACAAAAAACCACCCCATATTTTTCTTCGGTTTTTTTACCTCAGATACCACTAACATTGCTTCCAATCGATCCCATGCTTGAGCAGATGGCTGAATTTCTCTACCATTCAGCTTTTGTCTTATTTGATTGTCTATCTTATTTGGTTCCATTTGCCGTATTTTTTAATGCTGTAATTTGTTGCTGTAATATTTTCCTAGCATGTGATAATTGCGATTTAGACGTTCCTTCACTGATCTTTAGTAATGCTGCAATTTCTTGGTGCTTGTAACCCTCTAGAGCATATAAGTTGAATACCATTTTGTAGCCGTTGGGCAACTGATCAATCAAGTTCTGGATATCATCAACTGAAAATTCCTCCATTTCATAGGCGGACTCTTCTTCAACAAGTATTACATCTTCAATATCGTGGTGATGGAAGTTGTTCTTTTTCACTCGCAAAAAATCAATGCATTCATAGATCATAATACGTCGAATCCATCCTTCAAAACTACCTTTATGCTCAAATGTATGCAATCGAGTAAAAACTTTCATGAATCCCGAAATCATAACATCTTCAGCATGGTGCATATCTTTGATATATTGCCTACAAACCCCTAGCATTTTAGAAGAAAACTGGGCATAAATTTGCTGCTGCGCTGTTCGATTGTACTCGACCGCTAGTGCAATTCGCTTTTGCTCTTCTAGGTGTAAGGGAATTACCTTCATTTGCAAGTTCCATTCAAGTTTACCATCTAATTATTACGCCAGGATAATATACTTGTGCTTTTAAATAAATAATCACATCTAGTAGTATAGACGAGAGTGAAGTAAAAAAGGTTGCACAATAAAGAAATTAATTTATATTTCTCTTTTTGATGTAGCTTTTAGGGGAGGTTTTGGTATAGCTTTTAAAACTAATTGAAAAATAAGATAATGAATTAAAACCACAGGCCTCGGTTAGTTGTTGTACATTGGTTTCACCGGCTTCGATTAATCGAATGGCGTATTCAATGCGCAATTGTCGCACATAAGTAGAGGTATTCATTTGCTTGTCTCTTCGAATTTTTTTATCCAAAGCCGATTTACTAATGAACAATTCCTTGGCAATTTTATCGATGGTGATATTGGTTTTGATATTATGGATAATTATATCATTCAATTTTTCAAAAAAATTCTTGTTTTTTAGTTTGATAGTTACCTTTGAAAAAGGATCTTGAGTGTTATTTTTGATCAAAATATCTTTAAACTGAAGAATATTTTTAATTTTTAATAAAAGTTCTTGAATTTTAAAGGGCTTAATAATGAAATCGTTCACCCCGTTTTCCAATTGCTTAATTTTCATTTCAAAAGTCACATCTGCTGTTATGATCAAAAACGGAATTTCATCATACTTTTTGTACTTTCTGATTTTTAAAAACAACTCTTCGCCCGACATAATGGGCATCATGAGATCACAAACAATAATATCAGGTATATTTTGTTCTAAATAATGATACGCTTCAAGGCCATTATGACACCATTTAACTTCATATCCATTAATTTCCAATAACTCAGCAATGGTTTTACCTAAAGAAATATCATCTTCTACTAATAGTATATTTTGTGCTTTTGTATCCATAATGCAAAAATAATTTTTTAATTGTAAAATATACGTATTTTTTTTTAATTTAGTGTCCTACAAATATATATATTATACAGTACTTTATTGTTACATAGTGTCGATAATTTTTATGTTTCAATATTGAATTGACTTACCCTATTCCAAAATAAAATGAATCATTTACTAAAAGCCATTTCGGAAGCAAACAATCATTTGCTAAAAGAAAACAACATCAAGAATGCCCTTCAAGAATGCATTAGTGCCTTGGGCAGTAATATTTTAGTAGATCGATGCTACATTTTTAAAAACGAAATTAAAGACGGAGTTCTCATATTAAATTATGAATTTGAATGGTGTAAAGAAAACGTTGAACCTTTTTTAGGAAGTCCAGAATTGAGTGGTCTACCTTATGATGCCTTTCCAGGATTATTTGAAACCTTAAGCCAAAACCTACCCTTATATGGTTTAGTTCGTGACAGTAACAATCTGCTTTTTCGAGAAACCATGGAAATGCAAGGAATCTTATCGTATCTGTTTACCCCGATTTTCTCAGAGGACCAATTTTGGGGATGGATCGGTTTTGACGATTGTGAAACAGAACGCATTTGGCAAGAAGAAGAAGTAAATGTATTGCATACCGTAGCAAGAAATATAGGTATTTGCTTGAATCAAGACAAAGTAGTCTCCAAACTTGAAACCACTTTAGACGAACTCAATTTTTACATAAAAAGTTCGAGTCAGGCTAAATGGGAATGGAATTTAAAAACGCATCAAATTACTTACTCCTTCAATTGGAACGAAATATTGGGTTATTCAATTGAAGAATTAGGGAGTAATCTTGAAGTATGGAAAGAAAAAGTGCATCCTGATGATTACGATGTAATTCGAAATCAACTGTTCAATTATATTTTTAAAAAAACCGATCGTTATGATGGTATTGCACGAATACTGCATAAAAAAGGCCATTATGTTTGGATAAAATATTCTGGGATCATGCTGATGGATAATCAAGGCACCCCAACTAAAATTATTGGAACTCAAATTGACATTAGCGCCATTAAAGAAAAAGAAATTGAGTTGGCACAACAACGCAATGACTATGACAATATGGTAAATAATTTAGCCGAAATTGTTTTTAAAACGGATTTAAATGGGACTTTGATTTTCTTAAATAAACAATGGGAAAAAATCACAGGGTTTGATTTGAAAGAAAGCATCGGCCAAAGCATTTTTAACTTTTTAACCCATATTGATCCCGAATCATTTCATCAAAACATCAATCAATCTAAAGTATTAGAAGGAAAATTAATCAATAATAAAGAGAAAAAAATTGATGTTTTATTACTCTTAAGCCTTCAAACCGACCTGAAAAACAATTCCCAATTTATTTTGGGCAGTATCACCGATATCAATGATTTAATTTCGTTGCGAAAAAAACTTGAAATATCAGAACAAAAATACCGGTTTATTGCCGAAAATACCTCTGATTTAGTTGTGCAACACGAATTTAATGGGATCGTAAAATACATCTCAAACAATTGTGATCGAATTACAGGATATTCGAAAGATGAGCTTCTTGAGCAAGACCCTTACCAATTTATCCATCCGGATGATGTACAAGAAATCATCACCAAACATGAAAATATTTTACACTTAAATAATGAAGTCATCACTTTTCGCTTTCTAAAGAAAAATCAAGAGTACGTTTGGTTTGAAACTTCTGTAAAAATTATTAGAGATTCGGCAGATAGAGTCATTGGAATACAAACCTCCAGCAGAGACATCTCACAACGCCTCAAAGATCAAGAAGAGGTGAAACGCGCCTTGGAAAAGCAGAGCGAATTGAACGATTTGAAATCGGGCTTTGTAACCATGGCTTCGCATCAGTTTCGGACACCTTTATCTGTAATTTACTCTAATATTGAATTGCTGCATTTAAAAATGAATCAATCCATTAACAAAGAAGAGATCAAAATCATAACAGGCCGAATCACTTCCGAAGTGGATCGAATGACAGAATTGATGAATAACATTCTCTTGTTTGGAGAAAACGAATCCAATAAATTAAAAATAGATCTTAAAAAAATTGCTTTTGAGGAGTTTATTGATCGACTGATTGAAACCTATTACCATCAAGAAAAGGATGGTCGACAGTTAATCGTTACGAAACAAGGTGTCGAGCAAAAAATTGAAACAGACGAACGCTTATTGCTTCATATCCTGACGAATTTAATTTCGAATGCTTTTAAATATTCTAAAGGTTGTCAAAACCCAGAACTTTCGATTACTTATTTTGACAAGTACTACAAAATTGAAATCATTGATTATGGCATCGGTATCTTAGCTGAAGAAAACAAACATTTGTTCAAATCTTTTTTCAGAGGCAGCAATACCGCAAACATTAAAGGTTCTGGATTAGGACTCATCATTGCCAAACAATTTACAGAATTATTAAATGGCTCAATTACTATTGAAAGTATCCCAAAAAATACTCGGGTAATCTTAGAATTTCCTTATACACAAATATAAAGCGTTATTTTTTTCGTTCGATAACATAATTCACCATTAATTCTAATGCACTTTTGTAATCTGAATCGGGAAATTCATGGAGAATAACTAGTGCTTTTTGTTGAAATTCAATCATTTTATGCTCTGCATAGGCTAGACCCTTTTGATCTTTTACAAACTGAATAACCTCAGCAACTCGCTTCTTGTCTTTGTTGTGATTTTTTATCGAATTGATCAACCAACTTTTCTCTTTCTTGGTGCAATGGTTCAATACATAAATTAAAGGCAAAGTCATCTTTTGTTCTTTAATGTCGATTCCGGTTGGCTTACCTATGGCATCTTCTGTATAATCAAATAAATCGTCTTTGATTTGAAAGGCCATTCCAATAAGTTCTCCAAATTTGCGCATTTTTTCTACAACAACTGGATCATTTGGAGCAACTGAACTTGCGCCTAATGCACAACACGCTGCAATCAAAGTAGCGGTCTTTTGTCGGATAATCTCGTAATAAATATCCTCTGTAATGTCTAATCTTCGTGCTTTCTCAATTTGCAGCAATTCGCCTTCACTCATTTCCCGAACCGCTACCGAAATAATTTTCAACAGATCAAAATCATTATGATCAATAGATAACAATAAGCCTTTAGACAACAAATAATCCCCTACTAAGACGGCAATTTTATTTTTCCAAAGTGCATTAATGGAGAAAAAACCTCTGCGTTTGTTGCTATCATCTACAACATCATCGTGCACTAAAGTAGCGGTATGAATCAATTCGATCACCGATGCCCCTCTGTAGGTTCGCTCATTGACAACTCCATTTGCAATCATCTTTGCCGTTAAGAAAACAAACATGGGACGCATTTGTTTTCCTTTTCTATTGACAATATAATGCGTAATCCGATTTAACAACGCTACCTTAGATGACATTGCTTCACGAAATTTTTCCTCAAAAAGATCCATTTCTTGAGCAATTGGCAACTTTATTTGTTCGGTAACTTTCATTACAACAAAGATAACATTCTCCCCTTGAATACAGAAAAAATATTAAAGATTAAACCTTTTTTGTATATTTGAGTCTATTATTCAGAACTTTAAACTATAAAATATGAAAAATGTACTAAAATTAGCCGCTTTTGTAGCTGTATTATTCGCATACACAAGTTGTGAAAATGATACCACTAAAGTATCTCAATTGACTTCGGATGATGCAATTGTAAATACTAAAATTGATTTAGCTAGTGATGATATTGCTACTATTGCCGATCAATTATTTGATGATATCAACAGCAACACCATCACCTATCGTGCGATCGATAACATGAATTCTATTTTTTCAAATTGTGCCACTATTACCAGAATACCTGCATTTGGCACAGCTATTACTCCTGGAACGCAAGTTACCAAAACAATTGATTTTGGAACAACCGGTTGTACCCTAAATAACGGTAATGTTGTACGCGGTAAAATCATAATTAATTTTGTATTTCAACCTACAGCGGTTTCACATACAGTAACCTATACTTTTGATAACTTCTATCACAATAATATCAAATATGAAGGAACGAAAACTTTCACTCGTTCTATGACAACTCAAACGGCGACTGCTGCTCCTCACCCAATTGTTGTAATGGAATTGGACATGACAATCACATTGCCAAATGGTGATCAATATGAACGCGTTGGGACAAGAACCAGAGAGTTAGTTGAAGGATTTAATACGCCAAATTTTATGGATAATATTTATAAAATTACGGGTAATTGGACTACAACTGCGCCAAATGGCAACCAACACACTGCAACAATAACGGAACCCCTTAGAGCCAAAATGAGTTGTATTGCGGTTAACAAACCCATACTAGCAAAAGGAATTATTTCATTTGTACGAAATAATATTACGTCTACCCTAAATTATGGGAATGGTGAATGTGATAATATTGCAGTATTTACTATTAATGGAATTTCCTATACGATAACCATCGGGAATTAATAAATAAAAAAAAGGGTTTAAAATTTTAAACCCTTTTTTTATGATTTATTGGCCAATTGACCACAGGCGGCATCAATGTCTTTGCCTCGGCTTCTTCTAACTTTTGCAACTATGTTACTCCTTTCTAGTGCCTCTAAATAGGCATTAATAGATTGCTCGTTAGCTTGTTGAAACAGGCCATCATCTATTGGATTGTACTCAATCAAATTTACTTTACAGGGTACGTATTTACAAAATTTAACCAAAGCATCTATTGACTTTTTATCATCGTTTATTCCTTTCCAAACGACATATTCATAGGTAATTTTACTTTTGGTCTTGCGGTACCAATATTCCAAACTTTCTCGCAAATCGGTCAATGGAAAGTTTTTAGTAAAAGGCATAATTTCATTTCGAATTTCTTCTACTGCAGAATGCAATGAGACCGCTAATTTAAATTTGACGGCATCATCGGCCATTTTTTTTATCATTTTCGGAATTCCTGAAGTAGAAACTGTAATGCGTTTGGGCGACATCCCTAGTCCTTCAGGAGAAGTAATCATGTCAATAGCTTTCATCACGTTTGGATAATTCATCAACGGCTCCCCCATTCCCATGAAAACAATATTAGACAAGGGGCGATCAAAGTACAAACGACTTTCATTATCGATCGCTGCTACCTGATCGTATATTTCTCCCGGTTCTAAATTACGCATGCGTTTCAATCGAGCAGTTGCACAAAAATTACAATCTAAACTACATCCTACTTGGGAAGAAACACAAGCTGTTGTTCGGGTTTCAGTAGGAATCAATACCGATTCAACAATTAAATCATCGTGCAATCGAACTGCATTTTTAACGGTTCCATCTTCGCTACGCTGTAAAGTATCTACTTTTATGTGATTGATGACAAAGTTATCCTGTAACATCGCACGTGTTTCTTTAGAAACATTGGTCATATCTTCAAATGTATGCGCGCGTTTTTGCCACAACCATTCGTAAACTTGATTGCCGCGAAAAGCTTTATCCCCGTTGGTGATAAAAAATTGGCGCAATTGTTCCTTTGAGAGGGCGCGAATGTCTTTTTTCTCGATTTGCATGCTGCAAAGTTAGGTTAAAATGTTAAATCGTTTAATTGTTAATTTGTATTTTTGTCAAAATTTGATTTTATCATGCACTTTATATCCGAAGACTTAGAAGATTATGTAGCTAATCATTCACAATCAGAACCTGAATTATTAGCAAGACTTAACAAAGAAACGCATCAAAAAATACTACAACCTAGGATGCTGAGTGGTCATTTTCAAGGCAGGGTTTTGAGTATGTTATCAAAAATCATCCGCCCGAAACATATTTTAGAGATTGGAACATATACGGGTTATGCTGCCTTATGCTTGGCAGAAGGATTATCCGAAAACGGAACGTTAGATACGATAGATATAGAAGAAGAATTGGTTGATTTTCAAAAAAAATATTTTGACGCTTCGCCATGGAAAGAGCAAATTTTTCAACATCTAGGGGATGCGATACATGTAATTCCAACCCTAAACAAAAAATTTGATTTGGTTTTTATTGATGCTGATAAAGAAAACTATGTACATTACTTCCATTTAATTGTTCCCCTAATGAACAAAGGGGGTATTATTTTATCGGATAATGTGTTGTGGAGTGGAAAAGTATTGGAAGAAGTTAAAGCAAACGACAAAAGCACTCAAGTCTTATTAGACTATAATAAACTTTTAAAAGAAGACCCAAGAGTAGAAACGGTTTTGCTCCCCATCCGAGATGGACTAACCGTTAGTCGTGTACTTTGATCGTATATATTTAGCATATCCTTTATAGCACACCCAACCAAAAACAGCTCCAAAAAAATAGCCTGTAATTATATCACCCGGAAAATGCAAGCCCAAATAAATTCTGCTGTATGCAAAAACTAGCGGGAAACAAAACAACAAATATGTGTGTTTATAGTACGATCTAATAATTAAAAAAACAAACATCGTTGTAGCCATAGAATTAGCAGCATGACCCGAAAAGAAGCTAAATGATTTGCGCGTAACTACCGCTCTCATCACCCCTTTAAATTCAAGCACATTACAGGGTCGCAACCGTTCAAAAGTAGTTTTAAACAAATTGGTTATTTGATCGGTACAAGCGATCAAAACTGCAAGAAACAATAAAATAATTCCTAAGTTTTTCCAACCCATTTTTTTTTGAAGCAAATAGAATACCGCTAAAAACAAGGGGGACCAGTAGACTTGTTGGGTAATAATTTTCCAAAATGGATCAAAGGGCTGAGAACCTAAACCATTTAGGAAAAGGAAGAGATTTCTATCCAGTTGAATTATGGGATCCAGCATTAGGATTGTCTTTTTATAGGACCCGACAAATCTTCAAGACTTTCTTTTACATCGTCGAGTGGTTTTTGAAGTCCTAAATCAACCGAATCCATAGGGTTCGTCATTTGTGTTATCTCTGTTTTTGCTTTGTCAATTTCTCGAGAAATACCTCCGGTAATTGAATCGATGTCCATGCCATTATCTTGAGCACTTTTTTGAATTTCGCTTTTGATCTCATTCGTTGCGTTTTTTAATTGCGCCATTGTTTTACCTAAAAAACGAGCTATTTCTGGAATCTCTTTGGATCCAAAAAGCATTAATACAACAATTAAAATTAACAGCAATTCGCCTATTCCATCAAACATAATCAACTATTTATGAATTACAAATTTACAAAGATTTAATTCGATTTTTCTAAAAAAGAAACAAAAAAAAAGACCATCCGAAGATAGTCTTTTAGTATGTTATTTTTTTTCTAAGGTATCAAATTTTGATTCCATTTCAACTTTGGGCCAAAAATTATTAGTCACATCAACATCAGCGGTCTCCAACTTCGGATCCAATTGAATTTTAACTACTTTCTTTTCAGACGCAAAAACTTTTTTTGCTGTATTGTTGTTTTTTCTCCAAATTTGAGCAGGGAAAACTTTGGTTTCACTAGTTCCATCTTCAAATTGAAGTTCTACAATAATTGGCATAATCAATCCGCCTGGTTTATCAAATTCTACCTCGTAAAAGAATTTAGGAGATTTAAGTTCTTTGATTTCTTCCACAGTATAATTCTTATTCAAATAATCGGTTAATGCTTGAACTTTAGAAGCATCAAAACCATTTTTCAGTTCAGGTTTGAAATCGGTGGAAGCTTCTAAAACCATTTTCAACATAGATTGTCCATCTCCAATTTTTCTTCCACGTCTGTTAAACTGTTGTTGGGCCTCTTTGGGGTCTTGTTCTATTACGTAAAATTGTTTTACATCTTTAATACCCATATCGGTATAATCTGTTGAGTAAAACCACCCTCTCCAAAACCAATCTAAGTCCACCGCTGAAGCATCTTCCATAGTTCTAAAGAAATCTTCAGGAGTAGGATGCTTGAACTTCCAACGATTTGCGTAGGTTTTAAACGCGTGATCAAATAACTCACGCCCCATTATAGTTTCTCTTAATATATTTAATCCTGTAGCAGGCTTTCCATAAGCATTAGCTCCAAAATTGTAAATACCCTCAGAATTTGACATGATCGGTTCTAAATATTGTTGGTTCCCTTTCATATAAGGCACAATGTTTTTAGCTGGGCCACGCGTAGCAGGAAAGTTTGGATCAAAAGATACTTCAGTCAAATATTCTAAAAATGTATTCAAACCTTCGTCCATCCATGACCATTGTCTTTCATCTGAATTCACAATCATTGGAAAAAAATTATGGCCTACTTCATGAATGATTACCCCAAGCATACCATATTTTGTTCTGTCGCTAACAAAGCCTTTGTCGTCTGGACGCCCATAATTCCAACAAATCATTGGGTACTCCATTCCTTGATCTTCGGCAGAGACAGACACTGCTTTAGGATATGGATAATCAAATGTATGATGCGAATACGTTTTTAAAGTATGCGCGACTGCTTTTGTAGACAAATCGCCCCAAAGTGGATTTGCTTCTTTAGGATAAACTGAAATTGCCAATGGTTTATTGGTTGGTAAATTAACCGCCATTGCATCTACTATAAACTTTCTTGAAGTTGAAAATCCAAAATCCCGTACATTTTGTGCTTTAAATTTCCATGTTTTTTTCTGTTCCGAAAAACCTTTTTCGGCTTGCATTGCTTCTTCTTGCGTAACAATAACTACGGGTTTGTCAAATGTAGTTTCAGCCAATGCCCAACGTTTCATTTGTTCGGCAGTATAGACTTCACTTTTATTTTGAATTACACCAGTTCCTTCCATGATATGATCGGCTGGAACTGTAATATTTACTTCATAATCTCCAAAAGTAAGTGCAAATTCACCTCTTCCCCAAAACTGCATGTTTTGCCAGCCTTCCACATCGCTATATACCGCCATTCTTGGGTAAAACTGTGCCATCACATACAAACGATTGCCATCAGGAAACTGTTCGTATCCTGAGCGGCCGTTGTTCACTTGCTCTTGGTAATTTACAATATTATACCACCATTTGATTGAGAAAGTTATTTTTTCGCCATTTTTTAATGGTTTCGCCAAATCGATACGCATCATGGTTTGATTGATGGTATAGTTCATTGGATCTCCTTTAGCGTCTTTTACATATTCAATGTTAAATCCTCCTTGAAAAGGTTTTTCCATAAATTTCTTAGCAAACCCGTCGGTTGAAATAGATTTGGTTAATGATTCACTTTCTGCTAAAGGCGTTTTAGAATCGGGTCGTTCTATATTTTGATCCAATTGTACCCACAAATACTCCAATGATTCTGGGGCATTGTTATAATAGGTAATCGTTTCAGAACCGTATAATTTCTTATTTTTATCATCCAATTCCAAATTCATTTTATAATCTGCTTTTTGCTGATAATAAGCAGGTCCTGGAGCACCTGAAGCCGTTCTAAACATGTTTGGCGTTGCCATCTCGTTATACATTTGACGGAATTTATTCTCATCATAATGTCCGGATTCGCGCTTTTTTTCTTCTGTTTTTACTTCTTGAGCCATAGCTCCTATAGCAACCGTTAAGGTAAAAAAGGCACTAAGTAGAATTGAATTTCTCATCGTATTTTTGGTCTTTTTAATAGTCAATTTTTTCTTGAAACTCCGTATTTGTCATCAAAAAGCTTTTTTTGTTACCCTTAATATTGGTATGCACAATATTTTGCTGATCTTGAAAAGTTTCCGTTAATAATGAATTGTAAATTTCGAAGGTATTTATTTTTTTTGAATTGGCAATTTTTGAATAAATAATAATCACATCTCCTTCTATATCTTTTGCTAAATATTCGATTTTTTGAGGCTTATTATTGATTGAAATTTTAATTTTTTCATTGATGTAACTAACAATCCACTGTTCTGCTTCTGGAAGTTCATTTGAAGCAGAAATATTAAGCTTTCTCTTGTGCTTTTTAGTTAATGCTTTTTCTAAATCATCGATAAAAATTCTGGACGTAATTTCAATTCGTTTTTTGGCTGGCAAATAATCTACCTGAGTAACCGAAACATAAAATTTATGCAACACGAAAGAACTAAACCCTACAAAACAAAAAATTGCTATCCCTATTTTAAAGTTGCTTTTCATTTGGTAAAAATAGTAATTATTCTTTTTGATTTTGCTTTTTAAATTCGGCGGCTTTTTGGATTAGATATTCAATTAATTGTAGTTCGTTTTCTGGTTTTAAAATGGATGATAATTCATACACGTTTAATTCAGAAAAACTCATAAACATGGGAATATCTTCCGTTTTTATTTTTAAAGTTTCCACGAAAAAACTGTGTGAAAAACGCTCATATAAATGATCCGAATATGATTTTGATTGTAAATTTTTAATTCTTCGCTCTTCAAAAACACGTTCTGAATTCTTTTTGGGATTTGCTTTTATGCCAACTAAATTCACGAAACCAACCACGACTAATCCGAGTAAATTTACTCCTGTTGGTGCAAAAACATTTGGCATAGCTGTATTTACAGGCGCACCCATTCTAACATCGTCTTCATAATGCATTATTTTTTTGGCATCAATAAGCGCAAAACCATCCCCATAAACTTGAATTCGTTTGGTATCTTCGTTTAAATTTCCAGAAAGTGTATAAGGTGTAATTATCAATTCGTCTAATTCTGTGATTTTTACATGCAATCTTATCTCGAGCTCTTCCTTCCAAAAATCTTTTTGGGACAATATATATCGTTGCGAGATAAACGACTGACTTTCAAAAAACAATGTGTCGGTGGCTCTTGCCCGGATTGAAAACTTACCGTCAACATCAGTTATTGCGTTAAGATTTGACGAAATATTACGAACCGTAACAGCTTCAACATCAAATGAATCAACCACTACAATTCCACGAAGTACTTTTCGTTCGATTCCTTGAGCAAATAAAAAATTGGTAAACAAACTAAGTATAACAAACAAAAATGCCTTCATATGATAGTGTTTAATGCTATTTAAAACCTTGTAATTCGCGATATTTCGAAGCCAATTCCGAAAGTATAAACGAAGCCATTGTATAATTTTTTACTTTCATTGCCGATGCAAAACCTTCATTTTCAGCAGCATAAAACATAAATCCTTCAACATAAGCTTCCGGGATTTTGAGTGTGTTTTGAACATATTCTTTATCGAATTTAGCAGCCAATTTTACTTGAAGCCGTTCTTTTTTTTCCACTTCTACTTCTTTTTTGAGCATACTGGTTCGACCACTAATAGAATTGATTAATCCGTCGACACTCATGCCTCCCAAAGGAATCAAAAGCGGACTGTACCATTTGAATTCGCCTGCAGCTATTAATTTTCGTTCAGCTGGCGTATAAGTTCTTTGTCCTTTTGGAACGATCCCTAGCGATTCTGCATTAATGCTCTTATAATCAATAATTGCTAATTCTTTGAGTTGGGTTCGTTGCAATTGCATGGGAATAAATACTAAATTTTCTCCAAAATCACGTTCCGAAATTATATGTTTGGTTGGTATAAAATTAAAGGCGCTAAAAGTCAATGTATCATTTGGTTTTGCTTGTATCCTAAAATAGCCCCCTCTTTGAGAAAAGGATTCCTCGGTAGTTGTGATGTTTTTAATCAATATCCATTCAACATCTGTAGCTTCAGAAACTATTTTTCCGTTTACAAACCTCGAGTTTTGCGAAAATCCACAAACCGAAATCATAAAAATTAAATAGAATAGCTTACCCAGCATTACAATACTTTTGAATAATTTTGTAAATGTAGGAAATCATCGTTAAAAGGAAATCCCAACAAGATGATAAACTTATGTTAATTCAATACAGTACATTTGTAAAAAATAGGATTCATGAAAAAAATTATAATTGCCAGTACCTCAACCCTACATAATGGGGATTATTTAGACTATTTATTATCCGAAATAAAATTATTATTTGAAAATTGTACCGAAATAATTTTTATCCCTTATGCACGCCCAAGTGGCATTTCTCATGAAGATTACACCCAAAAAGTAGCACAAGTTTTTGGTAAAATTTCGATTGCTGTGAGAGGCCTTCACGAATTTGAAAACCCCATAGAAGCCCTGGAATCGGCTCAAGGAATTTTTACTGGGGGTGGCAATACTTTTTTATTAGTGAGCCAATTATATGAAAACAATATGATCGCTATTTTGGAAAAAGTAGTTAATAATGGAACCCCTTACCTAGGAACTAGTGCAGGAAGTAATATCTGTGGTTTAACGATGAGTACAACCAATGACATGCCTATAGTATATCCGCCCAGTTTTATCACCTTAGGATGGGTTCCCTTCAATATCAATCCGCATTATTTAGATCCAATTGAAGGTTCAACACATATGGGAGAAACTCGGGAAACGCGGATTCGGGAATTTCACCACTTGAATTCAGAACCCGTAATTGGTTTGCGAGAAGGCAGTTGGTTAACCGTGAATGGAAATTCTATTGTTCTAAAAGGCCCTTTAACAGCAAGAGTTTTCAAACGTAATGAGCCTCCTTTTGAAATTGCTCCAGAAAGCGAAATGAACAATTTATAACAAAAAAAGCCTTGCGGATTGCAAGGCTTTTTTATGGAGCGGAAGACGAGGCTCGAACTCGCGACAACCAGCTTGGAAGGCTGGAGCTCTACCAACTGAGCTACTTCCGCAAAAAAAAGCAATACATTACTTATTTTGTGGGTGCAAATATACTCCAAAAGTTTTTTGAATTGCAAATTTTTAAACATATTTTTTCAATTCCTTTGTTATAAATTTGGTGTCAGGAAATGACATTATCATAATTCATTAAAAAATAAATAGTTAGCCTCAAATGATCTTACCCATAAATTATCAAGAAACCTATTTAATTCGACAAGAAGTTTTGCGAAAGGGGAAGCCTATTGAAAGCTGTTATTTTAATGGCGACGCTGAAAAAAGTACAGTGCATTTTGGTTTTTATCAAGAGGGTATTTTAATAGGTGTGGTTTCTGTTTTTAATACCACTTCGACACATTTTCATGCTCAGTCACAATTTCAAATAAGAGGAATGGCTGTATTAGATGGCTTTCAGCATAATGGCTTTGGAAATCAACTCGTACGGCATGCTGAGAATTATTGTCGCCAACAAAAAGGTGAAGTGATTTGGTTCAATGCGCGCGAAAAAGCGGTTCCATTTTATAAAAAAAACGACTACCAAACGCTTGGAGATGCATTTGAAATCCCCGAAGTAGGAATTCATTTTATGATGTATAAAAACTTAATGGAACACTAGTTTCTCAACCGGATTAACACCTATGAAAAGACTATTTTTTTTGTTTTCGTTATTCCTACTTACTTCTTGCGTTAAAGAAGGAAAAACTAAGCCGATTGAAAACACAATTCGACAAGAAAGTGAGCATAAGGCACTTATTATACCTTTGGATATCAACCTATTGAATAATGCCTCAGATAGTGTTCGCTTGTACTACAAAAAAATGAATTTTCAGGAGATTTGGGATTGGGATGAAAATCGTAAGGATTTACTTTCGGAAATAAAAAAGTGTACCGAAGAAGGATTACACCCTGAAGATTATTCTTATGAAGCGCTTAAAAAATTAGAAAGAAATAGAAAAACCCTTTCAGCGCAACAACGAATGGCATATGACATATTACTGACCCAATCCTTTGAAAAATTAGCCTTGCATTTGTACAAAGGAAAATTGAATCCAAAAAAATTGTATACCAACTGGGATTTACAACCAAAAGAAATTGCACTTTCAAATTACCTCTTAAAAGCAATTAAAGAGCGAAAAATTAGCTCAACTTTTAAAGAGTTAAAACCCAATCACATTGTATATCAATTACTAAAAAAAAGCCTGATAAAGCTAGACACCTTTCCAGATGTACCCTTTTCAAGTATTCAAAGTTCAAAAAATAAAATCCAACTCAACGACTCGTTGCCCGAACTGGTAAAAATTAAAAAACGATTGTCCTATTGGAACGACTATACCAATCCGGACAGTGTATTCACATGGGTATATGACAGTATTACCTATAAAGCAGTCAAAAAATTTCAAAAAAGACATGGGTTAATTCAAGACGGTGTGATTGGAAAAGGAACTATTTATGCGTTAAATATTACAAAAAGCGAACGAAAAGCACAGATTCATGCAAATCTAGAGCGTTGGCGTTGGTATCCAAAAGATTTTGGCTCCCAATACCTCATTGTAAATATTCCTGAATATGTATTATATTTTGTTTCACATAACGACACCATTGCAAAGCATAAAGTTATTGTTGGAACTGCAAAAAGAAGTACTCCTATATTGAGTTCAAAACTATCTAATTTTGTGTTTAATCCCACTTGGACCATACCCCCTACAATTATAAAGGAAGACCTAAAGCCAAATGCTGCAACCAATAGTAACTATTTTGCTACGCGAAACCTTACCATTTATGATACAAAAGGAAATGAAATTAGTCCGAGAGAATGGAACCCAAATAAAGCTAGTAATTATCGCTATGTACAAAAACCAGGAGATAACAATTCATTAGGCTTGGTAAAATTTAATTTTCCAAATCATCACTTAGTTTACCTCCATGATACCAATCACAGATCCTATTTTTTAAAGACAAATCGAGCATTAAGTTCGGGTTGTGTACGAATTGAAAATCCTTTAGCATTAGCAGAACGTATTTTAGATCAAGATTATCCGAAAAGAAATGCGAAAACATGGATTAAATTCCTAATAAAAAATAAAAAAACAAAATCAATCTCAGTAAAAAGCGCGCTACCCATTTATCTTTTTTACTGGACCAGTTGGATAGACGGCAACCAACTTCAGTTTAGACCCGATATTTATGAACTGGATAAAGTATTGTCAGAAAAATTACGACACTAATTTAGCAGCTTGAAATTGTTTACGAGAAGGATGGTAGATATACAAACAGGATTTATTTTTGATCAATTGTATCAGTTTCAAATGTACTCCAATAGGGACTGCCGGACAACCTAAACTCCTGCCAATGTAGCCTTGTTTTTGTGCCCATTTTTCATTGACATAATCGGCTCCATGAACCACTACAGCTCGCTCACGTGCTTTATGATTGATTCCGTACTCTAATCCATCCAGACGCATAGAAACGCCGTGTTTTCCATTGTACACTTCTCCAGTGAGGTAAAACCCTAAACTACTCTTAAACGATTCTTGCTCATTTGAAAAATTTGTAGCATAGGCAACACCCGAATTTCTTCCGTGAGCTACTAATGATTTCAGCACCACTTGCTGACAATTCATATCAATAACCCACAAACGGTCTTCTGTAGAAGGCAAACTAAAATCAATTACCGTTAGCAAATCATTTTTCAATCGACCTTGCAGTTTGATTTCTTCATATCCTTGAAAAGCGGCTAAAAAAACATCAAATTTTGGTAACGACAATGCATTTGAATCTAAAGATTCATAAACCAATTTACAACGAAATTCTAAAGCATTTGAAGTATTAGAAGCTATTGATTTGGTTTTCGCATCCGTGATATCATTTCTTGAAGACTCTTGCGAGCTAAAAGAAAATAATACTAGAATCAGTAAGGGTAAAATGCGATAAATCATTAATAATCTATTGGTTAATTGGATATTTAATGTTTCAAATATATTTATTAATAATTCAAGATCCTATAAAAAAATGTATTTTGTCGATTATTTACGTATTTTATCGATTATTTATTCAAAAGTTAAACATAAATTAAAAAAAATAGACCAATAAGATATTGGCATACATTTACGCCAAATTTATTCACATGCCAAATAAAATCGCTTTACTAGTTCTGCTTTTCCTTGGGAATTTATTTTTCTCGTTTGCTCAAATAAAAAAGAGCCTTTCGACAACAAAAATATCCGAAACTATAGCTATTGATGCAGAACTTCATGAGGAGGCATGGAAAACTGCTGCACTAGCGACCGATTTTGTGATGTTTGAACCCGATAACGGCAAACCCATAGATCCCAAAAAAAAGACCGAAGTTAAAATCCTATATGATGATGAAGCGATTTATGTTGGGGTACTCCTCTACGACGATGAACCGTCAAAAATAATGAAAGAAATTACCGAGCGGGACGATTTTGGAACTACTGATGCTTTTGGAATTTTCATCAACGGTTACAACGATGGGCAGCAAGACTTTCGCTTTTTTGTAACGGCTGCTGGTGGGCAATTGGACTGTTTAGCCACGGAACAAATTGGAGAAGATTTTTCGTGGAATGCCATTTGGGACAGCAAAGTAAAAATAACCGATTTTGGTTGGGCAATCGAAATGAAAATCCCATATGCCGCCTTACGTTTTTCGGGTGAAAAAGAACAAACTTGGGGCTTAAATTTTGTGCGAGAAATCAAAAGGGAGCGACGTATTTACACCTGGACACATGTGGATTCTAGAATAGGAGCTGTAATCCAACAAGCGGGAATATTGAGTGGAATTCAAAACATACAAACCCCAACCCGTCTGTTTTTAATTCCGTATTCTTCCTTTTATTTGAATGCAGGAGATGCTCAAAAGACCACAGGCGAACTCAAAGGAGGTTTGGATGTTAAATATGGTATTAACGATGCGTTTACTCTAGACGCTATTTTGGTTCCCGATTTTGGGCAAACTAAATTTGACAATGTTGTATTAAATTTAGGCCCCTTCGAACAACAATTCAATGAAAATAGACCCTTTTTTACGGAAGGAACCGATTTGTTTAGTAAGGGGAACTTATTGTATTCCAGACGTATAGGACAAACACCCGATTTCTATCCTACGATTTCGGAAAATGAATCCATAAAAAACTATCCAGGCGCCATAAATTTATTGAATGCTATGAAAATATCGGGTCGAAATAAAGACGGTTTAGGAATTGGATTTTTAAATGCAATTACTGAAAAAACAACCGCAACCGTTTTAAATTCTACTGATAATAGCACTCGAAAAGTTATAGTTTCTCCATTAACTAATTATAATGTAACCGTATTTGACCAACGTTTTAATCAAAATTCTTCGGTAACCTTCATCAACACTAATGTGAGTAGAAATGGAAGTTTTAGAGATGCTAATGTGACCGGGTTACTATTCGATTTGAACAATAAATCAAACAAATATAATGCTTCAGGAGGTATAAAATCGAGCGGTATATATGATGTGAAAAATACCAACGGAATAAATGCATCCTTAAATTTGGCCGAAACGAGTGGAAAATTCAGATACAATGTGGGAGGTGAATATATATCTAAGGATTTTGACAACAACGATCTTGGTATTAATTTTAAAACCAATTATTATTCATTGTACAGTAATGTAAACTACCGCATCCTCAATCCGAATAAGGTATTCAATACGTTTAGAATTAGTTTGGGATCCTATGTAGAATTTTACAAACCCACCCAACAAATTCAATTGAGTAATTTTAACATCAATATCAATTCTACCAACAAGAAGAATCATTATTTTGGGGGAGGCATTAATACCAGTCCTTTTGAAAATTATGATTATTACGAACCAAGGGTTGCCAATCGATACTTTATTATTCCAAAAAATTTAGGCGGTTATTTATATTTTTCATCCAATTACAACCATCAATTTGCCATTGATTTAAACCCTTATCTCACTCATGTTTTGAACGAAAATCGATACGAAGCAGGCGTCAACATCAGTCCAAGATACCGGTTCAATGATCAATTTTCCTTGGTATATAGTTTTGATTATGCCAAACAACAAAATGATATTGGATTTATTGATATTGACAACAACAATATCATTTTTGCTCGAAGAAACCGAAACACCTATACTAATGCGTTAAGTAGTAAATTTTCAATCAGTAGCACCATGAACTTTAATTTATCGGTACGTCACTATTGGTCAATTGCAGAAAACAATCAAATCAACACACTGAATTTAGATGGAAGTTTATCGCCAAATACTACTTATACCACTAATAAAAATTCGAATTTCAGCAGTTGGAATTTAGATTTGTCCTATTCGTGGTGGTTTGCTCCCGGTAGTCAAATGTCTATTTTGTATCGCAACAATGCTGCTAATTTTGAACGCAGCATAAATAGAAATTTTGGCACTAATTTCAATAACCTGTTCAACGACAAATTAAACCATATCTTATCAATTAGTGTACGCTATTTTATCGATTACAATCAGGCCAAGAATTGGATAAATAAAGGGTAATTTGCGTAATCGTTTTCGTAAATTTACCGCTAATTAACTACTAAAAAAGAGCCATTTGTTTATCTTTGTACAAATACAAAGTCATGAATAAAAAAGTAATTTTAATGATCCTTGACGGCTGGGGTAAATCTCCTGACCCAAAAGTGTCGGCTATAGATCAAGCAAACACTCCATTTATTGATCGTTTATATTCGCAATACCCAAATGCACAACTTCGAACTGACGGACTCAATGTAGGTTTACCAGAAGGTCAAATGGGAAATTCTGAAGTGGGCCATATGAATTTAGGTGCTGGACGAATTGTGTATCAAGATTTAGCAAAACTAAATTTGGCAGTACAAAACAAAACCATGTCTCTAGAACCATCTCTTCAAGCTGCGTTTGAATATGCCAAGAAAAATCAAAAAGCTATTCATTTCTTAGGATTGGTTTCAGACGGAGGAGTGCATTCACATACTTCACATTTACGCGGATTGATTGATGCGGCTCAGGAAAGTGGCGTTCAAAAAATGTTTGTTCATGCATTTACAGATGGACGAGATGTTGATCCAAAATCGGGAGTTACTTACCTTACAGCACTCGAAAAATATTTAGAACACACACCAGCAAAACTAGCAACAGTTATTGGCCGATATTATGCAATGGATCGCGACAAAAGATGGGAACGCGTAAAATTAGCTTACGATTTAGTAGTCAATAATGAAGGCACCCCAACCCACAATGCTGTTGCAAGTTTACAAGAAAGCTATACAAATAACATTACCGATGAGTTCATACAACCTCTAGTAATGGTTGATCAGAACAACCAACCTATTGCGGCTATCAAGGAAGATGATGTTGTTATTTTCTTCAACTTTAGAACCGACAGAGGCAGGGAATTAACCGAAGTACTCTCGCAAAGAGATTTTCATGAATTCAACATGCATAAATTGAATTTATATTATGTAACCATGACCAATTATGATGAAACTTATCAAAATGTTAAGGTCATTTACGACAAGGACAATATTACTGAAACCTTGGGCGAAGTATTAGAAAAAGCCGGAAAAACTCAAATTCGAATAGCAGAAACTGAGAAATATCCTCACGTTACGTTTTTCTTTTCAGGAGGTCGTGAAGAACCCTTTTTGGGCGAAACGCGTATTTTAAAAAATTCACCCAAAGTGGCCACATATGATTTACAACCTGAAATGAGTGCCTTTGAACTCAAAGATGCTTTAGTTGCCGAATTGAATAAAGGAATTGTTGATTTTGTGTGTTTGAATTTTGCTAACGGAGATATGGTTGGACATACTGGTGTGATGGAAGCTGCTATAAAGGCATGCGAAGCTGTAGACGTGTGTGTAAAAGAAGTCATTGAAGCTGCATTGCAGAATAATTACACCACACTCATTATTGCTGATCACGGAAATTGTGAGACCATGATAAATCCAGATGGCTCCCCTAATACCGCTCATACAACCAACCCGGTACCTGTTATTCTTGTTGATCCCGAATTAAAACACATCAATGATGGTGTATTGGGCGACATTGCTCCTACAATTCTGGCCTTAATGGGAGTAAAACAACCAGCTGCAATGAGTTGTAAATCAATTATCTAAGATGTATCTAATTGTTTTGTTTAACATAAGTTAAAAAAAATTAAACAT
>JACCDK010628536.1_pt1 | contig 27100 bp, 24 predicted proteins | sample 7445871 | NCBI WGS metagenome assembly JACCDK01 (sample SAMN15323436, study PRJNA562643) | freshwater metagenome | isolation source: river surface water | place: USA:Blue River Watershed | collected 2017-08-15 | reverse complement strand
TACTCGAACTGAAGGACTTTCAATCAAAGTAGAGGAAATACGAGATCTACTCACTCGTGTTGCATGGGCACCATCTATGGGTGGATGGCGTGTAGTTGTAATTGAAGATGCAGATCGACTTACTGAGTCAGCAGCAAACGCATTACTCAAAGCAATTGAAGAACCAGGGACTCGCACAGTCTGGTTACTCTGCGCACCAACTCTGCACGATGTCTCGCCAACAATTCGTTCACGTTGTCGCCACCTACAACTGCGCACACCAAGTCTTGAAGCAGTCACCAACTTCTTAATCAATCGCGATCACATTGCACCCAGCATCGCAGACTTTGCTGCCCGCGTCAGCCAAGGACATATCGGCCGCGCAAGATATCTAGCAACCAATGAATCAGTTCGCAGCAACCGCAAAAACATTATGCAATTACCTTTTCAACTCGGCTCACTCGCCGCTGCATACCAAGCCGCACAAACCCTCGTTGACCTAGCCACAACAGAAGCCAATGTATCATCAGAAAAGCGCGATGAGAAAGAGATTGAAAAACTTCAAGAGGCATACGGCAAAGGCGCAACAGGCCGCGGCATGGCCACTGGCGGAGCTAAAGCAGTAAAGGAGCTTGAGAAAGAACAGAAGTCACGTTCTACCCGCATGGTTCGCGACTCCATAGACGGAGCACTTCTAGATATAGCAACCTTCTACCGCGATGTCATGATGGTGCAATCCGGAAATTCAGAGTCCATGATTAACTCAGATATGCGTGAACAAATCGAAAGCTACGCAGCCAACTCACCCTCGCACTCAACCATTAACAAACTCAACGTTATAATGGTCGCCCGCGAAACCTTGTCACGCAATTCAGCACCGCTCGTTACCTGCGAAGCGCTGATGTCCCATTTAGCGCGTAAATAGCCTCTCCACCAGCCCTTGAGGGTGGTCATCAGCACCCCTTGCAATACGGCACAATTCCACCATGCGTCTAGACCATGTTTCTTATGTGACTTCCCATGACCAACTTGCAGACACAGTACAAAGATTAGGTTCTCGCCTTGGCATCACATTTGTCGATGGAGGAATCCACCCACGTTTCGGAACTCGAAACTTCACAGCTTCACTCATGAATGGCCAATATGTCGAAGTTGTATGCCCACTTGATCATCCAGCAACAGAACAAACACCATGGGGCAGAGCAGTTTCAAAGAAAGCTAACGAAGGTGGCGGTTGGTTTACATGGGTTTTCAGTACTAAGGACATAGCACCGATTGAAGAGAAGTTTGGCCGCGCCGCAATTGAAGGGCACCGAACTCGCCCAAATGGTTCAGATTTGAAATGGAAGCAAATTGGAGTGAAAGAGATTGCTGATAACCGCGAATTTCCATTCTTTATTCAGTGGCTATCAGCTGACCACCCTTCTCAAGACGGAACACCACTTGCTGAGATTAAAAAGATTGTTATTGCAGATAAAGACCAGTTAGCAGATTCCTGGTTTAAGGAAGAAATCCTTGCATCACTTGGAGAAGTAAATATCGAGTGGGTAGATCCATCAACAAATGATGATCAATCAGGAATCGTTTCAGTTCATCTCTCGACACCGAGCGGTGTTGTGGTTCTAGACTAAACTATTTAGAAAATTCAAAAAACCCAACTTGATTTAATCTAAAATAATTAACTTAGCAGATAAAGACTAAGAAATCTATCAAAGGATTCGGATGTAGGGATCAAAGCCGCTCGATCTGCGGGTCTCCAGATCAAGCCAGTCAGCCATCAATGCTAGTGAGAAATATTAATTTGTGAGTTAAAGGCATGTAGATTTGATAAAAATAATATGTTATATCTTGCAACTTGGGTTGCTAAGTTAACCCACATTATGAATGGGAATTCATTCCTACCACCCATAAGAATCAATTGTCGAAAAAAATTTATTGCTCCAAATTAAAAATTACCCAGTATTGGGGTTAGAATGATTCATGAGATATTTAAGAGTCATTTGGAGAATGCTCCCTACCAAAACTAGGCGATTAATCTTTAAATTCCGTTTTGCCCTTACTAACAACTACAAAATCTACAGCCCAAAATATGCAGATGATGGTCTAATAAGTGAGCATATTGTTGATTTTATGAGCGATGAAACTTTTAGGCAAGCCTACGAAAGAGGTAAGAATACCGGGGCGATTAAATCCCATCCGGGAGACATACATTTCCGAGCATATATAGCGTGCTGGGCTGCAACGCATGCGCTAAACATCGAGGGTGATTTTGTCGAGTGTGGAGTGGGGAGAGGACTTCTTAGTAAAACAATTGTTGAATACGTCAAATTTAAGGAAGTATCAAAAAAATTCTTTCTTATAGACACTTATCAGGGGATACCAATTGATCAAGGTACGAAGAGCGAAATTGACAGCATGGAGATGCTGAACACCTTGCACTTTAACAGTTCTTACCTTGACGAAGTACGAGAAACTTTTAAGGAATACAATAATGTGATTGTTATCCCAGGGAAAATTCCTCAAGTCTTTTCTAACTATTCATTTGACAAAGTATCGTTTCTTTCGATTGATATGAACAATTCATTAGCTGAGTCAAGCTCTCTGGACTTTTTCTGGGAAAAATTAGTGCCTGGGGCAGTTGTGCTATTCGACGATTATGCATACGGGGAGCAATTCAGGGCCCAGAAAAATGCTATTGACAAGTTTGTTGAACATAAGCAATATTCAGTATTAACTCTCCCTACAGGGCAAGGCATGCTTATTAAAAAGTAGCAGATAGATCTTTGGTTACTAAAGGGGTGCAAGGTTGAAAATCGTTGCTATCGTTGAAGCGAGAATGACTTCATCTCGACTACCTGGAAAGGTTCTTTTAGAAGTTTTGGAAGTGCCTATGCTGGGTAGGCTAATCGATAGGCTAAAGCGAGTTTCCTTAATCCACGAGATTGTAATCGCGACAACTACAAACTCAGAAGACGACAAGATCTGCAACCTGGCATCAGCGTATGGAGTTCATTACTATCGTGGAAGTGAATACGATGTAATGTCTCGAGTATTAGAAGCCGGGTTAGAAGTGGGAGCCGATGTAATCGTAGAAATCACAGGTGATTGCCCGATAATAGATACAGAAATCATTAAAGATGTTATTCAACATTTTCTTAATGGAAGTTACGATTATGTAAGTAATTCAAATATAAGAAGCTACCCAGATGGTATGGATGTTCAGGTTTTCAGCATGAAAGCTTTAACAGATTCATTCAATTCAACTACCGATGAACTCCACAGAGAGCACGTTACCTTACACATACGACAAAACCCAGAGAAGTATCGATTATTGGACATCTCTGCCGAAACAGATTTTTATTTTCCAGAACTAGGACTCACCTTGGATACAATAGAGGATTTTCGTCTCATCGAAAAGATAATCAATTACCTTGAACCACAAGATTTTTACTTTGGCTTGAGGGAAATTCTTAATTTACTTGAAACTTTTCCTGAAATGAAGGATTTGAATAAACATGTAATTAGGAAGGGAGATACCTAGTTGCAACCCAAATTATTTGGAGTTATTTGCAAGGACGCGGGTGCTGCGAATCAAGTCGCCCACTACATTTTGAATAATTCAGGCCAATATATTTTCGCACTCCAAGAACCAGCCCTTAGTATTTTCTCTTCTATTCTTGGCCCAATCAGGAATCTAAATTTAGAAGAGGTTACGCAACGTGCAGATGAGATTATTTCCGGATCTGGCTGGGAATCAGATTTCGAGCTGGAAGGTATCCAGAGAGCGTTGCGAAATGGGAAAAAGACAGTAACCCATTTAGACCACTGGAATAACTACTTGGAGAGATTCACGCGTCACTCGAAAGTGACCCTGCCTGATGAATTTTGGGTTTCAGATGAACACTCGATGAAAATTGCTTTAGATCTCTTTAAAGACTCAAAAATTGTCAAAAAAAACGATTATTACCTTCAACATCAAGTAAGAGAGATAAGAGGCCTCAAATCAGAGAACTTGAAATCTGAACATAAGAAAACAAAGAATGTCCTTTTTCTCTCTGAACCACTCATCTATTATGCGAAGTCTGGAGAAGTACGACTTTCAGATGAAGGGAATACGCTGAAAAGCGAGTTTATCTCTCTCATCGAGAATGCTGGAATCGAGTCCCTTGAGATTCGAGTTCGGCCACATCCAAGTGAAGTGAGTGCGAAAATAGAGCTTTCTGGTCCTGACGTTTCTGGTGCCGGGTCATTGAATACCCCTCTATCAACTGATTTAGCTTGGGCTGACGTTGTTGTAGGAATTGACAGTTACGCACTTTTTGTATCGGATAAGGCAGGCATCCCAACGGTCAGCATCTCATGTTGGGCTGGAATTGATGTAGCGATTCCAACAGGAGAGATAAAATTCTTGCAAAGGACTGAGTTGATAGAATTTCTTCGTGCAAAATAGCGTATTCCTAGTAGGTTTAGGTGGAATAGCTGTCAAATACGATTTGGAGGATTCAAATACTTTCGGAAGAACTCATGCCAGAGCTATTCATAACCATACAGACTTTAAGCTTGTGGGAGGTTATGATCCGTCCGAAGAAAGTCGCTTTGAATTTTCAAGTCACTATTTAGAAAAAGCATATGACAATCTAGAAAGTGGACTTAGGGAAACGAATCCTGAAATTGTAGTTGTCGCCAGTCCTACGGAAAAACACCTTCTAAACATTCAAGAAATTCTAAAGTGGAGTAATCCTCGTATTATTTTATGCGAAAAACCAATTTCATTCAATCCCGAAGATGCCATTCGGATATTACAACTCTGTGAAGAGCGCAATATTCCACTTTTTATCAACTATTTTCGCAACTCCGAACCTTCAACTTTTGAGATTGCGGAGGCGATCAGTAGAAAAAGAATGGTTAAACCATTCAAAGGCTTCTGCACATACAATAAAGGCGCTTTGCACACAGCAACTCATTTCTTGAACCTTTTTCAAATATGGTTTGGCGAGGGAATTGAATACATATTCGAATCTGAAAAGCACAATTCTGACAATCCACAAGATCCAAACCTTGAGTTTGAAGTAAAATACGAAAATGGGTCAATTACGTTTAATGTCGATGATTCAACAAATTCCTTGAGATTTTATTCAACTATTAAATTTTCGAACGGACTTTTGGAATATAAGGAAGAGGGGGACAGAATTAGCTGGAGCGAATTAAGCGACTCTAGAAGGATTCAAGACCAAGATTTCATTGCAACTGAGGAGATTGTGTCATTCTCAGCACAGTCTCAATTTAACGTGTGGAATGAAATTTCCAATTATTTAAACCTTAAAAAGCACAGGTTGTGTACAGCGCAAGAAGCAATTCAATATATCATTCAGATATCTAAACTCAAGAGAAAATAGGGGTTATGTCAGCGGATCTTGCCATATTTGGTGGAGCAAAAGAGATTGATTATGAATTCCAATCCTATAACCATATTGGAGAGGAGGAGATTTCAGCCGTAGTAGAAGTCATGTCTGCCGGAAAACTTTCTGGTTATGTAGGAAGTTGGGAACCAGCGTTCTATGGCGGTCCAAAAGTCCAGGAGTTTGAATTGGCCTGGCAAGAGTACTTCAAAGTTAAACATGCGATTGCTGTTAACTCATGGACTTCAGGACTAATTTGTGCCGTGGGGGCCATTGGTGTAGAGCCGGGGGACGAAATAATCGTAAGCCCTTGGACTATGTCAGCGACGGCGACGGCGATTGTCCACTGGAACGCGATACCAGTATTTGCAGATATTCAGCAAACAGATTTCTGCATAGACCCTAAGGAAGTCTTAAAAAAGATCACAAAAAGAACTAGGGCGATCCTCGCTGTCGATATTTTTGGCCAATCTTGCAATGTAGAGGAATTGAAAAAGATTGCAGATGACTTCGGAATAAAACTAATCCTTGACAGCGCCCAAGCCCCAGGATCAACTCATTCAGGCAATTACACAGGTACGCAGGGCCATATTGGTGGTTTTAGTTTGAATCATCACAAACATATTCACACCGGTGAAGGAGGAATAATTGTCACGGATGATGATGACCTTGCTGAGCACATGAGAATGATTAGAAATCACGCTGAAGCGGTCCTAGGGGGGAGACCTTGGAATAATCCCATAAATATGATTGGCTACAATTTTCGTCTGGGAGAAATTGAATCGGTGATTGGGATAGCTCAACTTAAGAAGTTAGAGAAATTAACCCAACGACGAGTTCAAATTGCGAATTTATTGCGATTGGGACTATCTAAAATTCGGGCAATTGAAATTCCTGAAGTAACAACTGAAAATTCTCACGTATATTATATGTTTCCAATTGTGCTTAATCTGGAGCTCTTGAAAACTTCAAGAACTGAAATCGTCCAAGCATTGCAATCTGAGGGCGTGCCTGGGTTAACTGAAGGCTATACAAATCTACATCTTTTACCAATGTACCAGACTATGCAGGCATATGGCTCATTAAATTTCCCATGGAGCATTAGGGGTGATCTTTCTCAGTTTGACTACAGTAAAGGAATTTGCCCCGTTGCAGAAAATCTTCATGAAAAAACATTTATGATGATTGAATTGTGCCAATTCGAATTTACAGACGAAGATATTTCATTGGTAGTAAAATCTTTTGAGAAAGTATTCAAACACTTTGAGAAAAATTGAGACAACAAAAATCGACTGCACAGTAATTATCTGCTGTCGAAACGCAGAAGAATCAATCAAACGATGTCTCGAATCAGTTTTATCAAACAACCCAAGCGAAATTATCGTTATCGATGGCTTCTCAACCGACAAAACTGTCGAAATCATTTCCAATTTAGGGATTAGTTTTCATCAGGGGCTTGGAAGAGGATTAACTGCTGATAGACAATTAGGTATAGACCTTTCAAAAACCAAGTGGTCATTTTTTGTTGACTCTGATCATGTACTACCAAAAAACTTTCTAGCAACAATGAGAAAGCTTATCGAGGAACTCGACTACACATTAATTCAGTCCAAATTAGAAATTTGGAACCCCAAGGGACTATTAAACAAGGGTGAAAACTGCTATTACGAATTAGTTCACAATTCAAATGGCGAAAACATAATCCCAGGTATTGCCCCAGCTGTCTTTCTAACCGAGAATTTAAAGTCTGCGCAACCATTAGCAATCGCGGATGGAATGACGGCAACTATTGATGATACTAATTGGGCTATTAAGGCAATGAATCTGGGAGCCAAAATAGGAATTTTCGGACCTAAAGTTTCGCAATTTCATTCGAGCTCTTTTATCGAGTATTACAAGAAATTTAAATGGTACGGAATCGGTGATGGCGAATTTTGCATAGCGCATCCTCTTCACAGAGGTCGACATTACTTTCATTTAATTATTAGATACCCGATAATATATTCACTCCGGTCTCTTCGTAGAGGTTTACCTGCCGCAATACCATTTTTAGTTATGCAAGGATTGGTAAGAGGATTTTGGTGCGGGATAACAGATTTCGGGCTTAAAGTCGCTGGTTTGAAAGCCGCTGAGAAACCAGTTTGATCAATAAGGCAATAGGATCTATCTGAGGGAGCCAACCAAGAGAAGTCTTTGCTTTCTCTATACCAGATGTCAGAATAGGCGGTGGTTGGGTCGTTTTGTCTGTTGAAATAAGATTTACTGTAGATGGTGCGTTAAAGTGATTCAAAACTTGCAAAGTTATAGATCTCAGGTTCCACGTGCGACCACTCCCTAGCACAAAATCTTCAACTGGCGAATACTGCGACATTTTATACATAGCCTCACATATTTCTTGTGCATCTGAAATATCAAGCCTAGTTTCAAAATTCCTAAGTTTTATTTCAACAGTTTCACCTAATAAAACACTGTAAATTTGATTTGCAAGAACAGGAAAGATGAAGTCACCACGACCGTACTCAGATGAATGATTGAAAAGTATGGCCCCACCTGAATTCACATTGAATATTTTTCTGTAATCCTTGATTAGCGAATAAGCTTCGGCTTTTGCTTTTCCATAATCAGTTATTGGTGAAGGGAGACAATTTTCGGTCACCAAATGATCTTTTTCAATACCTGAATACATGTGGGATGAGAGTGCTATAACTGACTTCGAACCCAAATTTTTTGTCTGCCATTCTAGAATATTCCTGGAAATATCCACCGAACTTCTAAAAATCTCTATGGAATGTTCCTTTTGAAAATTCAACATGTCGCTAGAATTTGCGTGTGTTGCAGCCACGTGGAAAATTATTTTTGGCTTGATTTTGTCAAGAACGAACTTAGAATTCTTGGGATCAGTCAGATCCTCCACTAAATATTCGCAACCATTGACGGTGGACATTGGTGACAAGCTTTCTCGGACCACTCCTACAACAGAATTTCCATGCTTCAAGGAAATATGCGTGAGAAGTTTCCCATCTTGACCACTTGCACCAACAATTAGGATTGTCAAAAAAACCTACCTAGTATGGATTCTTGTGTATTATTAGCAAATCTAATTTTCACGGTATTTCTAGTATCCAATAATCTCCACATTTGGGAGTGGAAAAATAATCCTCCCACCTTGTGTCAAATAATTTTCATACTTGCTAAGTGCGTTTTCTCTGAAGTGCCAAGGAAGGAAAATTAAATATTCGGGTTCTTCAGAGAGGACCTCAGCATCTGGTGCAATCGGAATATTTGACCCAGGAGTAAATCTTCCAAATTTATAAGGGTTAACTTCTCCAATTTTATCAATCAGACTGGAGTCAAGCCCAGAGAAATTCAGGAGCACATTTCCTTTTGTTGATGCCCCTAGTCCAGAAATACGATTACCTCTCTCCTTCAAGCTGACTATCAAGCTGTGAAGAGACAATCTTCTTTGGTGAACTATTGAGGCAAATTCCAGCCAGTTTTCCTCAGTATTTGAACTCAACTCTTCCTTTTTTAGCCATTCAACGTATGGATCGACGTTCACTAATCTGTTGCGCTGTCGTTTTTGAGCCAAGATCCCAAAAGACCCGCCATTGATCGCGTTAGTAGTCGCCTTAACAATGTCAAAACCAGCTTGATTCATAATGCGCTCTAGATCTAGAAGTGAGTAGTACTCGAGGTGCTCGTGACAGATAGTGTCATAAGCACCAGATTGCCTCATCCATGGAGCATAGGATTGCTCGAGGAACCAATAGCCCTCATCGACTAGAATTTCATTTACGTCTTTGGCAAAATCAAGAGGTTTCTCAAGATCGTAGAACATAGCGATTGAAGTTACTAGCTTAGCCTTAGATATTTCGTTCTCCGCCGCAACTTCAGCATTGAAAAAGTCACCCACAATTTTGATTTTTGGGTCGAAATAATCTGCGTACTTTAAACTTGTGGGGTCAATTCCAGCCGCCGATATACCCTTTTTCGCGAAATTGTTTAGAAAGGTACCATCATTCGCGCCGATATCAACTACTAAATCGGATGGAGATAAATTAAGGAGCTTGATCAATCCATCCGCAACTCTTCTTAAGTGGTCCGTCATCGTTTTATTTAGCCCAGAACGATATCCGTAAGTGTCCCCATACATTTCTTCTTGAGCATAGGTATCCCCAAGTTGAACAAGCGTACAGCTGGAACACCTCAATAATTTTAGAGGCCCAGAGGTTGAGGGTGCATCACCAGGCGCAGGAAACACTCCTGAAAGTGGCTGCGAACCCAAATTTATAATTTCTAAGAAGTTGGTTGACCCGCAAATCCTACAGTTCTTTAATTCAGCCATCTCATAACTCCGACTATTGATTCAGGAATCGAATCTTACCTCTAACTGTGCCCAAATCAGACCATGCTCGGTGGCACTTATAGGTTAAATGCACCTATTTCGATTAAAATTCTAAAACGAGAAAGAATGTTTACAAGCCATTAATAACCGCCTGTCTATCAAAATCAGGTACTTGTCTTCTGATATCTTCAAAATTCCCAGTGGCCAAAATTTCGCCATTAGAGACATAATAAATCCGGTCCGCTTTAATTATCGTGGATAGACGATGTGCGACTATAACTCTTGTAACTCCCTTTAGGTTAACTATCACATTACTTTCAATCATTTGTTCGGTTGAGGAATCTAATGATGAGGTCGCTTCATCCATCAATAATATGTGCGGTTTAGTAAAAAGCGCTCTCGCAATTCCAATCCTCTGCTTTTGACCACCGCTTAAATTCGATCCAAAAGTATCAACTTTGGCACTTAGTTCGTTTGGCAGAGACTTGACCCACGCTTTCAAACCCACGCTTTCAAGAATATCCCAAATTTCTGTATCCGAGGTGAGCAATTCCAAATTCGGCCAACAAATATTCATTCTTAGAGTTCCTGCGATCAAATGAACATCTTGGGGAACGTACCTAATTTCATTAGGCCAGCATAAAATCGCCTCACTTGGTGAAAGCCCGGAAATCGAAGCACGACCTTTATCTAAGTCGAGTATTCCAGTCAAAATATCCATCAGAGTAGTTTTCCCACCACCAGACGGCCCTACAATTCCTATGAATTCACCAGGCGAAATACTTAACGTTATATTCTTCAGTTTAAACAATTCATCACTGTCATGAGAGAAGCTGCCATCCCTTATCTCCAATTGCGGAAAAAAATCCTGCCTTGCACGATTTTGCTCGGACAAATCTTTGAAATCATTGGGATTATTGCCGTCTCCAAGTTTCTTCAACTCATTTAACAAATCGAGCGATGCACCCCGCGCTCCATTTATTTCTAGAATTGCATTCTGAACTCTCAAAATTGAGGGAATAACGCGAGAAGAAAGTGCGAGAAATAAAACCAGCCCTATAAGAACTCCGCGAGCATCTTTTAGCAAGATTTGTGTGAGCGCAATCAAACTGCCCCCAACAATAAGCCCAACCTCGGAAATAAATTTGGGAAGCGAAGAAGCAAATGCTGCGGATCTTGTTGCTTTGTAATTCTTATGCCTGAGGTTGGAGTACTCACTAGCGATTTGATTTTGCATATTTGCCAGATATATATCTCTTGACGTAGCAAGAGCATTTCTTATCAACTCAGCAGAAGAGATGCCCAGAAAATATGACTCTGTGGTCGAACGAGCTACACGATCTTTAAGCACCGATATTGAAATGTATCCAAGAATAATGAAGAAAAGCAGGGTTGGAACCGTGACTGTATAATCAACAAATGACATACCAGTTATAACTAAAATTATCGAAAGCGCTTCCACCACTAAGGTAGTTAACTGGCCCAACGTAACTGTAATTCCTGCGTTTACCGCAGAAAGCGCGACTCCGCTTACTTGTTGAGGACTTCTCTTTCGTAAATTGCTGGGACTCGAGTTAAGCATTCGACGGACAAAGTTTGAAGATATTTCAGCTTCTCTTACTGAAAGAAATCCTATGGCTCGCCGCACGAGCAATGCACTCAGCAGGGTTTTTGCGAGCAAGACTAGGACTGCAAGGATAGCGAAAACAAAAGTAATATATTCAAGGCCACTATCTTTCAAAAATGGAATTTTCCAGATGAAATTAAGAGAAGTTGGGACATCAGTAGAATTTATGGCACTGTAACCCAGGGAGGTTACGGCACCAAGTGTTACTAATCCCAATAAATCAAGAAGTGACAATGAGAACTGAACAAACCCAACCAACCAGAGTTTTCGTCTATTTCCAGGGGTGAGCAAACGCAATAAATCTATGAGATAAGAATAGTTTCCAAGCAAGCGTCGTAGCACCCAACAATCATATCGGCAATGTTGGAATAATTAATGGTGCCTTGAAACTCAACTCCAGAACACTTAAGATTTTGTGCTATTTTGAAGGCAAAGAGGGATTCGAAGGAATAAACGAATACAATATGAGGGTGATAAATGGGGCCTCAATCGAAGTATTAAACAACAACGAGCAATGGGAATGTTTCTATTTGGATTCGCCGCAGCGAACCCCCTATTCGTCTTTAGATTTTTTAAGTTTAAAGGGCAATTTTCATCAAAAGTATGTATTAAGGAAAGAAAACCAAATATTAGCAGCTTTAATTGTCCCGACAAATTTCACCGGTGTTCTAAAACCAGGAAGTTTTGGATCAATTCATCAAGGGATATTGTTCAGTTCAAGAGTGGATTCCAGCATGAATACTAGAGCTGAAGTGCTTCAAACCCTATTAAATTTAGCGATTAAGAATGAGATCAAGTTTGATATATCCCTTCATCCAAATATCGATGACTTGCGCCCAGTAAATTGGTTAAATTCCGAATTACCACATGAAAAAAAAATTGAAATCCAATTAAAGTACACAGGACTGATCAAACTTGATGCGTACCTTAATTATCAAGACTACTTTTCTCGTCTCCCAAGAATGAGAAGAGACGAAATATCAAAAGGATCAGTAAGAATTGAACCTTCAAGCAATCACACTTTATTTGAAGAATTACATAGAGAGAGTTTTATGAACAGAGGAATAGATTTTACGAGCGATGAATGGGAGGAATTAACCACGATTTTTCGATATGCAACCGCCCACCCAGCTGGCAAACTGATACTTGCATTTGATGAGGCAAGCGCTAAACCTATTTCTGGAATTATCACAATTGAAGATGCAGATACCGTTTATTACTGGTTCTCAGCCACTAAACCCGGTTTTCGCAATTTAGCTGCAAACTCTAAACTTATTGCTCAGGCCATCCGCCAAGCAATAGAATCTAAAAAGCTCAAATTTGACACTTGTGGAATGAATAGCAAAGAAATTGGATTTTTTAAAGGAAGTTTCGGTGCCAAGCCGACTCCTATTTATCAACTCAGGTACATTTAAATCGTGAAAAAAGGAATGCTTTTAATCTACAGATTGGCCTACTCAGCTCTCTATTTGATATTTTTTCAAGCTGAGACTTACCGCAAAATCGTATCGAATAGAGCCACTAATATTTTTGGGAGCTTTAAAAGATCTGGAAGTCAAAACAATTATAATTTTCTGCAAATTTCGGAGTCTAAAAAATCTCGTCGAGGAAACAAAATTGTGTTAATGGACGAGTTCTTAGTGCCACAATGGATCTTGGTAAATAGTATTCTTGCACAAGCCATATCAGAAAAGACCAATTCTTCAATAGCCACTTTTGGATTTAATCCGCGAAGTTCATTTTCAGATTCCATTTTCAAAGCTTTTTTAGCGAATAAACACTTCGCAATTCGTTTGAAAATAGCAAAATTTTTACAAGTAATATTAGATATATTTCATTTATTACTAATCGTTGAGGAAAATAATCATCTCAAGTCATTCGAAATACGTAAAATAAAACTTGGCTTGGATATTTATGAGACTATTTTGAGAACTGGGACACCCACAGTTCAAATTGGCTCTCCAAGATATCTTCGTTCGGTGGTTCAAGGTGTTATTGCGCTCAATTTTTATGAATGGTTGATCGAGGCTAAGGGATTAAGTGCCGTGTTGCTCTCACATGACGCCTTCATTGGCATCGGATTGCTTGGCAAGGTAGCACATCGGCATGGAGTTCCGGTCTATCACGCAAATCCATACGAGATAATTAGAACAAAGGGTGATTTTGAAATTTACAAGCGCTTTTTAAATTACCCAAGATATTTTGACAATTTGGATCAGGACTCCCAGGAAAAGTTCCTAGCTCATGCAAAGAATGATCTGAAACTTCGACTGGCGGGAGAAGTGGGAGTCGGGCTCCCACACCAGACTTTGAGTGCCTTTAATGGCGAAGGGGAATATAAATTTGCGTCAAAAGAAAGTCGAAAAGCCCTAATAGCGACTCATTGCTTTTTTGATAATCCGCACGGATACGACGAAATGATTTTTGCTGATTTTTGGGAATGGCTGATCTTTCTTGCGGAAAACACCCGGAATTCTAATCTGGAATGGTTTCTAAAACCACACCGTGATTATCTGCCTGGAACTTTAGAAACTTTACAAAGGCTTGTGGGTAAATTCCCGCACCTGAAGATACTTCCCTCAGATACTTCATTCCAGTACCTAAAAAGTTATAATTTTGAAGTTGCCTTCACCTGTTATGGTTCAATTGGACACGAACTTCCAATTTTAGGCATTGCCGTAGTAAATTGTTCCTACAATCCCCACATTGCATACAACTTTAATACCCACTGTGCTTCGAAGGAAGACATTTTGCAAGTCTTGAACTATTTGGAGAATTCAAGACTTGACATAGATCTTGATGGGATTTATCAATTTTATGCCGTACATAATTATTTGATGCGCCCAGATGATTTCTTTTTCCCGTCTATGACTGAGTATCAAACATATGTGAACAACCCATTAGATTTTGATTTGTGCTATGAATTCATCAAGCCCATTTGGCCTGGCATTGCGGAGAGGTTTAACAGAGTTATTGAAGATTACCTAGATCAAACCGAGCCAAATTCTACAGTGTATTTTCTTTCGGCCGAAAAGATTCCACATGACTGATAAGTTGCCAGTTCTACTTATCGCCTTTAACCGTTTCGAATATACTCAAAAAGTAATATCGGTTTTACAAAACTATCAGCCCACAAAGCTCTATTTAGCAATGGATGGACCAAAAAGTCTTGAGGATGAGTTGATTCAGGATAGGATTTCCGACTATACCTTAGACAATTTTCCAAGTCCCAAAGTCATTTTTATTCGCGGAGAATCTAACCTAGGAACTGGAAATTTTATCCCTCAAGCAATTACTAAATTTTTCAAAGACGAGGAATTTGGCGTGATACTTGAAGATGACTGTATCCCAACCCTTACTTTTTTTGAATATTGCCGACAGCTGAACATGCAACGTGAAAACTTCCCTCAGATTATGGCTGTATGTGGTTCAAATTTGACTTCCAAAGGAAAGAACGGAGATGCTTTCACACTTGGGCCATTCTTTGTGCCTTGGGGATGGGCTACTTGGCGTGATAAGTGGTCAAGATTTGAGCGTAAACAAGAAGTACTTTCACAGATTGAGAATGAGTTGGGTCATATATGGTACAGATCTGACAAACTTCGAAAACTTATGGGGAGTTACATCAAGAGTTCCACTAGTCAAGAATCGAAAGTTTGGACAGGTCATTGGTTGTGCTCAATCATTAAAGCTGACGGAGTTATCGCCACACCGGACACGAACTTAGTCACCAATATTGGTTTCCAAAATAGTGGAGAAAATGCATCTAACAAACTTCAGGGTATCTTTACTCGTAGTAGTTTTGAACTTAAAAATCCAATTTTTCATAGGGCCAATTCAAATAATCAATTGATTCTCGAAAACAAGTATTTTGAAGTCTTGAATTTAGCATCAAATCAGAGCACGAATTTCATCCTTAAAAAAATCTGTAAATACTTGAATTATTTACGCCGTGAATTGCAATCGCGACTAAATTTGTCTCGGGAATAACCAACAATCGACCAATAGTGCTTAATTTACGGTAGACTAGGAAGGTGCAAAGTGGTAACAATTCTTTACTTATCGTTATTGGGACTCGGCCTGAGGCAATAAAGCTGTGGCCAGTAATACTTAAAGCTAAGGAATTAGGAATAGATTATCGGGTCGTCTCAACCGGTCAACAAAAAGACTTACTCAATCAAACTCTGGTGGACTTGAACTTAGACGTTGACTTTGAACTTCAGCCACCAGGAGCCATCTCATCTCCAGAGAATTTTGTATTTGAAACCACGGCTAAGTTGAAGGAAATATTAAAAAAAATAAAACCGCGAATAGTTATAGTCCAAGGCGACACTGGATCTGCGTTAGCAGGTGCGCTTGCAGCTTTTTTTTCGCAGATTCCTGTTGGCCACGTGGAAGCCGGATTGAGATCTCACAACTTGTTAGCTCCTTGGCCTGAGGAGGGAAATCGAAGAATGATTGATTCGATTTCAAAGTACTTATGGGTTCCCACTATTGCAGATAGCAACATACCTTGCTCGAAGGACCAGGAAGTTTTGGTTGTAGGCAACACTGTTGTAGATGCACTGAGAATTATTCTGAGAGAACGACCAAGTCTTAGTGCAGCAGAGAAAAAGAAAATTGTCGTAACTTTACATCGCAGAGAGAGTTTTGGGAGTCCTTTGATATCTACAATGAAGAATTTGGTAATACTAAGTGAGCTGATAGATCATGAAATTATTTTTTACCAGCACCCAAATCCTAATGTTGAGAGCGCAATTCTCGAATCAAATCTAAAAAAATCAAGAGTAAAAATTAGAGCTCCGCTCCCTTATACAGAATTCATAAAGAATCTCCAAGATGTAGTTTTGCTGATCACAGATAGTGGCGGGCTCCAAGAAGAAGCAACAACTATGAGAATTCCCTTACTTGTAGTCCGAGATACTACTGAGCGTCTAGCTGGTATATCTCAGAATTCTCACTCAAGATTAGTTGGATCTTCTGGAGAACTACTAATCGATTCCGCATTGGAGTTTCTAAAAGATATTAAAAATACTGAGGAGACTTTGAATTTTTCTAATACATACGGAGATGGTGAATCGGCCGATAGGATTCTGAGAACTGCCTGTAAAGAGATAGTAGTCCAAACATGAAAAATTTTGAAGTCAGAGATATTCGCTGGAGCAAGCAGGAAGATTTTTCACTCCCAGCTTGGTATCGGAGTAATCAATGGTTGGCAGGTTATCTAAAACTATGGCTCGGAAATTCAGAGTTGGATGACAGTTCGACAAGAGTTTTTAAAATTGAATCCCTTCAACAGTTTGAGAATCTGGTGAAAACAAAATTAGATAGGAGAGTTTTCGTCGTCATACCTTTTTTAGCCCGTGACACAGATGAATTTTTGTGGGCTGAGATCCTTAGCCGGCTTGACATGGAAATTCCAAGTTGGAACGTTCCATGGAGTCCTGCCCGAGTAGATTCGACAATTGAGGTCTCGCTTGTAATGTGCCTGGACCCTCCTATTGAAAATAAAGTTACGGTATTAATCCCTCATTGGGAATCGCTTGGCTTCCTAGAACTTTGCTTATATAGTATAAGAAAATTGCAGTCTACCGTGACTGAAATCAAGATTTTAATCTGCGATGACAATTCAAGTCTGGCTACGTGGGAAGAAGTGAAAACTTTGACATCAACTTACCAAGCCATAGCGATTAGGATTTTGAGACCTGATAGTGGAAAGGTAGCAGACGTCGGTGCTGTGCTCGACGCCGGAGTAAAGCAAATTGATACGAAATATGTTTGTATGCTTGATGCGGATACTGTTGTGGAAAATGAGGACTTCATTAACATCCCTCTGAAATATCTTAGTGATCAATCGGTGGTTTCAGTCGGCGTTGATACAAGCCTAGGAGAGAGTTATCACAGCAACCATGGATGGCCAATATCAATTAACTCAAAACATGCTGGTTTCCGCCCTCCCGGATATCAATCAATCACGAATAATCTCTACAGGGTCATGCGAACTAATGACGCCCTTGCGATAAGTCAGGGAATCGGGTTTTCTCGGGCTGTCTCGCAACGAAAAATGAGAGATCAAGTAGGGCGATTAACTCGAAGGCTTGCAACCCTAACCAAAAATGAAATACTAATCAAAAAATCTAAAGACATTGTCAACTCGAGGTGGTTGAATAGTCGATATCCGAATATGCCACCAACTGGAGACAACGGAGTGGCTGCCAATGGCTGGATGGATTCTAATTTTATGGGATGCAAAGTAAACATACCCATAATCTCCTTTGGATTTCAAACTCCGACAGAAGGGGTTGCATTCCAGAATATAGGCAATGCTTTATCACACATAGCTCTAAGTACTCGTGCACTTTCTGAAACGCGAAGAGAAGTGAATGACCCTGGACGGGAATATATTGAATCCGTAAGAAATATAATCGAGAGAAAAGGCTCTCTAGAAGAACGATTGGCCAAAATCACTTCGATTTCTAAACAAAATCTTTTCTAATCATTTATATTTGTTGAATTCTCAGTTGTCACACTTTTAAATCTAAAATTTCAAGAAGCAATAATGTTCATCACAATAATATTCAATCAATCAAATAAACTTAATTTTTTACCCATTTTCTAAGTCTATGTTTGAAGAGAAGGAATTCATACTCTAGAATACGGAAATTTAAAATTAATAGTAATTTAAATTCTTTGAGTATTAAAGTTGGATCATGTTTTAGAGATGATAATAAAACAAAATTATTGAAATTCCAAAGCGGATATATGTATTTGATACCTTTTACCCCAGACATTCTCAAAGCATCGGATCGATTACTTTGACCCCCGGTTTGAAGAGAAATTAAACCTTCATTAATTCGATTCATGCTCCCATGATGCAAGACATGAAAAATTACTGCCCAATCCCATCCAAAAAAATTTTGACCCAGCTTTGGGAAACTGCAAAGACACTCTCGCCTATATAGTGAGTAAAACAGCGCATGCGAATTCCAAGGGTCTCGTAGGAAATCTAACACACGATTGCGGAATGAACCCGATAAAGCGCAAGGCTTTCCACTCACCGGTTCGAGAGAATCTGATATAAATCTATGAGGACTTGTCGAAGCAGCTGCGAGAGGCTTATTCTTCAAGAAATTCTGATTATGCTCAAGAAAATCTAAGGATCTTATGTCATCTGATGCTACCCAGCAAAAGAATTCTCCGCGTGATTTCTCAAGAACATAAGCAAAATTGCCCGCAGGCCCAATATTTGTCTGTTGCTTGATTAGTTTAATTCTGGAGTCAAACTCTGAATAAGACTTACAAATTTCAAATGTGCGATCATCAGAGTTGTTGTCAGAAATTATTATTTCGAGGTTATGATGAGTCTGACCAAGGATAGAATCCAAGCACCTCGCAATTGTGCCCTCTGCATTATAAACTGGAATTCCAACAGATATGAGACTTTGCCCAGGCATTAGATTTTTACTCCATTACAAATTTGCGATTAAGGGATCATTTTCAAGTTTAACCATTTCAGAAACCCAAGATTGGAACGGAGTCTTGGGTTTCCAACCTAGTTCACGGATTGTTTCTTCAAGATCACCGACAAGCGCATTTGTGTCCTGTGGCCTTAAGAGCGAATCATCTACCAATAGGTATTTTTCGTAACTGTCCAAACCTGCTGTTTGAAATGCAATTTGACACATTTCGCGCAAGGAATGCAACTGACCAGTGGCTACAATAAAGTCACCAGGCGTTTCCCTTGACGATATCAACTTAATCGCTTCAACGAAATCGCCAGCATATCCCCAATCTCGTGTAATTTCTAGGTTTCCTAATTTCAGATGTGAGAGTTTCCCCTGGGATATTAGGTGTGCAGCATTTGAAATTTTTCTGGAAACAAATTTTGTCTTTCTTCTTATAGATTCATGGTTAAACAAGATCCCTGTGGAGAGGTGGAGATTATATCTCTCCCGGTAGTCTAAAACCAACTTATGTGCCATAGTTTTGTGCAAAGCGTAAGGAGAGTGGGGACTAAATTCAGAATTTATATTTAATGGGAGTCCGTTTGATGATCCAAACATTTCAGAGCTTGAAGCTTGAAAAAGCTTTATAGGCTTCTTGTTTTCTAATTGACGAATCCTTAAAATTTCGAGTAAATTTTTTACGATTCCGACATTGACAGACTCTGAAACATCAGGAGATTCGTACGATTCCTTAACTGAACTGGCAGACGCTAAATTGTAAATTATTCTTGGCTCGTATTTTTCGATTATTTCGTGTAACTCATTGAAATCACGCGCGTCGAATATTAAGAATGTTGCACTTGCAAGCGACAACTTAAGTTGTAAATTCACTGGAATATTCCTGGCAACACCAATTACTTCATCACCAGCACGAAGGTGAAGCTCAGTGAGGTATTGCCCGTCTTGGCCAAGGCACCCCAAAATTAACACCCTCATACAAATTTGAGGCGCACTTGATAAATAATTGTATAAACCATGTAATCTTCAAGGCTAGGTCTATTGCAATAAGATTTAACCAAACTTAAAGCCCCATCTCGAAGTTTTTCTTTCGGGCGATTAGGATACACCAGGATACTCCCCTCCTTTCTGAGCTAATTAAATCATCGTATTTAATGCAAGTGTCTGTTCTGCCTCAAATACCATTTATCTACATGACCCCTACTAGAAACTAAGACACGAGTGCATGAACAATTCATCTTTTTACCAAAATTCCATCTCGACATTCGCCCATAAGGCTTCGCCTGCACCATTCCTGATGCAAGGTAAAGTTGTGGTTCTCGGCAAGAAAGCGATTGACCGCGGTAAGTGGGTTGTCATCACGTCCCCAAGGGCGATCTTGGTAGTAACCATCAGGCATCTCTTGAACAATGGTGTCAGCAACAATAATCACGCTTCCTCTCGGAATAAGTGGGCCAAAGGCTCGCAACTCCTGTAGAACATGTTCTTCGGAATGGTTGCTATCCAGTACCAAAAGGATTGGTCTCAAGTCTCCGTCCAGGAATTGCATGACTCTTTCTATAGATCCAGGGCTGGTTGAGTCGCTCTCAAAAATCTCAATTTTTCCGCTATCAAGCCACTCTTCGAGCGATGATCGAGCATGATTAAATATTTTCAAATCAATTCCTAGAACTTTACCTGAGTCAGAGTAAAAACTCATTAAACTCGAAGAAAGAACTAAGCTTCCACCTCGTGCAACACCTGTTTCAATGATTTTTTGAGGCTTCAATTCCCAGACTATTTCTTGCTGAAGCACAATGTCATCAGGATGTCTGATGATCGGAACACCGCACCATTCCCATTGGTAGCCATATTTGTACTTATCCGCCAAAATGGTTAGTTCAATTGCTTGCTTTCGCAATGCTTGATCCTCGCCCATTTGAATCTTTGAACGCTCACGCTCACGCTTAAAATTTGAATCATCCGGAATCTTCTCTGAGTAGTCTTCTGTATAGCTCATTTGGTATCCCCGATCTTACGACAAGTTTTTTCTCATGATTATTTGCTTTATTCCGGTTTTGATATCAATCCATTCTACAGAACCTATCTCGTTTTCTAACTTTTCGGTGGAAGCAAAGATATTTTGTGCCTGTGAAATTGGGTCTGAGACTAAAACGCCTCCCCTGTTACCCGAGGCGCTATGCGCAATGGATGCAACTTCATAACCTGAGACCGAATGTCCAGTTCCTATGTTGAACACGCCACGTGAGCCTTTCATGATTAGCTTAAATAGCACCTCACTCACATCATCAATGTGAACGTAGTCTCGCCGACCGCTGGGGTCACGAAGATAAAACACTTGATTCTTTTGAAAAGCGTTTAACAAGGAAGCGATGAATTTCTCATCATAGTCTTCTGGCCCATATTGGAAGAAAGTACGCACCCATAGAAAATCCATTTCAAGTTGTGCTACAAAGCGGCAAACTTCTAGTTTTGATTTTCCATATGCCGAACTTGGCTCAGTAATACTTGCTTCTGACAAAGCGGAGTCGCCGCCGAGTCTGTACTCCGCACAACTACCCAGCCCCACAATCCTCGATCCTCCATTCGCTTTGAATGCCATAATTAGATCTTTATACGCTTCAGCCCATTTTGAATTCAGAGGGGAATCCCAGAAAATGCCTGGAGTGGTGATCCACGATGTCATCAGCAAGGTTCTCGATGGAAATTTGGAAACAATTATTTGCGGGTCGGTATCTAGAACATTGAGTGACTCACAAGAATGATTTGCATTCTTGATTTTACAATTCGAGTTGAGTCGAATCCCATTTACGCGATATCCTTGGCCCAAGAGTTTAACTAGTAGGCGGGAACCAACCGCGCTAGTACAACCAAGAATTAAAAAATCAGAATTCACGTTTTAAATTCTTCCCAATTCATATCTTTATCGGAGATGTACTTTGGCGAAATTGGCCATGTAATATCAAAGGCCTTGTCATCCCAGCGGTAACCTGACGCAGAAGAAGAGGAATAAGGCTTATCCATAATATAAATAATTTGAGAATTATCTTCAAGACTCATATATCCGTGAGCATATCCAGAAGGAAGGAATAGTCCTTGAAATTCAGATTTCGGCCCAAGTTCAACACAAATTGAATTCAAATATCTTGGAGAATTCTCTCGCAAATCAACACCTACATCAAAAATTCTTCCTGAGATACATGAAACAACTTTTGATTCAGCGAAAGCACCCTTTTGAAAGTGCATTCCCCTGAGGGTTCCTGACGATAAATTCGTTGCTAAACTTATTTCGCAAGGATCAAATTCTTCAGCGAGATTGGCGATTTCAAGGACTCTGACGAACGTACCTCTTGAGTCAGAGTTCGGAATCGAACGGATGCCATATACACCCGGGTGAGAAAGCTCGACGTATTCAAGCATCAGATGAATTGCACTTTGGGCATAGTCACCATGAATTTTACGTCCGGCCTTAGTTGAGCGCTAAGTTGCGATTTAATTTCATCCTTGAGATTCCAGGGAAAGATGATGACAACGTCAGGCGGATTTATCTCTAAATGAGATTCTGGGACGACGGGAATGTGAGAACCAGGTAAAAACTTCCCCTGCTTAGCCGGATTTCGATCCACAATATACGAAATTAAATCAGAGTCTATTCCACAGTAGTTCAAAAGAGTATTTCCCTTGGCAGCAGCTCCATATCCAGCAATATTTAACCCAAGTTTCTTAAGAGCTAGCAATTCAGCTAATAAATCAAATTTCGTCTTTTGCGCGTTGAATCTTAGAGCTTCTGCGTTCGTGGAATTTCTTGGGCTCCACTTCAGCTCACGTGATTCGAGCTCTTGTATTTCATTAGTTCTGATTTCATGTGAAGTATGCGGTGCAACGTAGAGCCTCAGTGAACCCCCGTGAGTATTGATACTTTCTACGTGAAAAATATCAAGATTATGTGAAGCAAAGATTGGCTTGAGAGCCTCAATGCTCAAATAACTGTAGTGCTCGTGATAAACCGTATCAAACTGATTATGCTCCATTAGGCTACTCAAATGAGGAAATTCAAATGTGGCAATCCCTTTCCCGTCAAGAAGGATAGAAATTCCTTGAACAAAATCGTGGATATCAGGAACGTGAGCCAGAACATTATTTGCGACAATCAGTTTTGGCAAAACTCCATCTGCTCTCAAAGTTAATGCTAAATCCTTGCCAAAGAATTTCGAGATGGTCTCGATTCCTTTTGAAACCGCAACATCGGCGACACTTTTTGCTGGTTCGACGCCTAATACCTTAACCCCTAATGATTTAAAATATTGCAATAAATAACCGTCGTTGCTTGCGATTTCTAAAACCAAGTCTTCGTCCACGATCCCATATTCAGAAACCATTTTAGCTGCATAATCTTTGGCATGAACCAACCAGCTAGATGAAAAAGAGGAGAAATAGACATAGTTATCTGAAAACAGAGCTTCTTTTCTTGTTACTTCAGGGATCTGGACCATCCCGCAGAGATCACATAGTCGAACCTTCAATGGATAATGGGCTTCAACATCTTGTAGTTGATCCGAGTCGAGGAATTTATTAGATATCGGTGAGTGTCCTAAATCAAGCAGTAGGCTTGTCCTTTCAGAATAACAACCTCGACATTTCATCTAATCTTCTCCAAAAATTCTGTAATTTCCCTCATAGTGATTTCATATGCATTCTCACCAGCCAAGAAATCTCGATACCATCTTGCAGTAGTTTTGATTGCAGCTTTCGGGCTCATTGTAGCTTCCCAACCAAGCTCATTTCTTGCCTTGGAGGAATCAAGCTGCAGAAAACTCTTCTCGGGAAAAATTCCTCGGCTAGTTTCAACTTTAATTTTCTGTTTAAACTCGAACTCAAAAATTTCAAGTACCGTTGCTACTGAAAGAGATACATCCGGGCCAAAGTTGAAATTTGAGAGCGAAGAATCTTTTTCTTCCCGGAAAGCCCTTTCGGCAATCAACAGATATCCATAAATGCAGTCCAGAACATGCTGCCAAGGACGAGTAGATTCAGGATTTCGGAGAGTCACCTTTGTTTTCGCCTGAATCGACCTAACAAGGTCCGGAACTAGCCGGTGATTTGACCAGTCGCCTCCGCCGATTACATTTCCAGCACGAGCAGTACTCAACATTTTTTCCTTGGAGAAGGAACTAAATAAAGCACTGGTCAGAATTTCAGAACAGGCCTTTGAAGCGCTGTAAACATCATCACCGCCAAGTGAATCATCCTCCACAAATGACTCATCTCTATCTCGGTTTTGATAAACCTTGTCGGTTGTGACGTTTAGAATTCCACGTACACTTTTACTTTCAATAGCTGCAAGAATCACATTGGCACTTCCATCAATATTGGTGCTAATTGTTTCGAGTGGGTGTTTAAATGATTCAACAACCAGAGATTGCGCTGCAAGATGAAATACAAAATCGGGTTGAAATTGGCGAATAGTGTCTTCTACGAAGTTGAAGTTTCTTATATCTCCGATTATGTGATTATGTGTTACTGACCGAATCTCTGCATCTCTAAATAAATTTGGGCCTTGCGAGGGGGCAAGACTTACCCCAGTTACTTGTGCACCAATTTGATTTAGAACCAGTGTTAACCAAGATCCCTTAAATCCAGTGTGACCCGTAACAAGAATTTTTTTTCCTTGCCATAAACCAACGTTTAAACCCATGGAAACCTCTTTGCAGCAATCGCCTCTTCTAGTCTAGCTAGATCCCTAATGGTGTCGACCGGCTGCCAATACCCAGAGTGCTTATAGGAATTTAAATTTCCTTGCTCTGCAATAATTGGCAGTGTATCCACTTCGAACGAACTCAAATCGTCACCCAGGAAATCAAATATCTTAGGACTCAGGCAAAAGAAACCTCCATTTACCCAACCTCCATCCCCTTGAGGCTTTTCAACAAAACCCTCAACTCTGGTTCCATTTAGATCGAGCGCCCCAAAACGCGCAGGAGGTTGCACCGCGGTTAAGGTAGCGATTGCACCACTCACATTATGTGCCTGGATCAATTCGCCAATATGTACATCGGCAACACCATCACCGTAGGTAAGTAAGAAATCTTCAGAAATCAATTCTTTAATTCTTGAAATTCTTCCGCCGGTTTGCGTTTCAAGACCAGTATCGACAACGGTTACTTTCCATGGCAGACTTCGAACCTCATGAATCTTCAAATTCGGCGCAGCCAAATCGAAAGTGATATCAGATTGATGCAGCCAATAATTCGCAAAATACTCTCGAATCTGTTGACCTTTATAACCTACTAGTACAACAAAATCTGTTACCCCAAATCGGGCATAATTCTGCATGATGTGCCAGAGGAGCGGTTGACCACCAGCTTCTACTAGAGGTTTGGGGCGACCTTGAGTCTCTTCACTTAGTCTCGTGCCTTTGCCCCCTGCAAGAATCACTGCCTGCATATCGCCACCCCTTTACCCGTGTCATCTTAATGCACTTACCATACACATCACACGACATCTTCCTATAGGTAGAAAGATTTGATAGTAGGACTACCTATAAATTGTTGTAGAAATGCAATGTCTGAGAAGCCGTTTCCTGCCAAGAAAACTCGATTGAACGCGCTAATCCCATTTTCGTTGCACGTTCCATAGTCTGGTCATTCGAGAGAGTTTGCTCCAGCAAGTTTTGCAAAGCCTGTGCATCTAAGGGATCAAAATAGAAAACTGCATCTCCGCCAATTTCAGGCATTGATGAGACATTGCTAGTAATCACAGGGCATCCAAGCGACATCGCCTCTAAAAGTGGGAGTCCAAAACCTTCATAAAGTGATGGATAAACCAAAACACGCGAAGACAAATAAAGATCTCTAAGTACCTTGTCATCCCCATTCATATGTATAACATTATCATCGAGACCAAATTTGGAAATTACTCTTATTTCATCATCGTCAAAATCTCCACCGCCGAAGGCAACCAATTTGAAATTATTTCTAAGTAATTGTGATTCATTAAAAGCAGTGAGTAAAACCGAAAAGTTCTTGTACCCTGCTCGGTTCCCAACGTAAAGGATATAATTTTTTCTTAGGTTTTCCAGTTCATCGAGAGATGCAAGATGGAAACTTGATGCTAGATGAATAACTTGAATCTTTTTCGAATTGAGACCATAAATTCTCATAAGATCATTCTTAGTGGATTCGGAAATACAAATAATTCCGTCTGCCGAATGAATAGATTCCTTCTTAAGATTTGGAAAGTATCTTAATCGAGGAGGCCTCTGTGGATATATCTCACTTATCATGTCAAACACTGTAATGACAGTCTTGAAGCCTAGCGATTTGGCTAGTCGCAGATTCTTAGTGTCATAGTAAGAAGCATGATAAATACTTTTCGCCGAACCAGATGACTTGATTATCGAAGAGAGATCCTCTTTGAAATTGACAAGATTGACCATCTTCTGGATATTTGCAACTTGTTTGTTTGAATTTTGAGGAACCAGCACCATGCCATTCGAAACCAAGGAATTCAACTTATTTGCAAGCTCCACGAAATAGCGAGAAATACCTCCATTTGTTTGCCCGGCCCAAATTTCTGGTCCAATAACAACTGTATCCGCTCTGACTTCCTTCATTGGCACAAGCGCAATGGTACGGCTTGAAAATGAGATACGAGCATAAGATTCGGGGGTAAAGTAAAGAGACGGCTTTATGCAATTTAGACATGGGAGTTAATTCAGTGATTTCCGAGGTGCAAGTCAGGCTTATAGGTGGAGTCGGAAATCAAGTTTTTCAATTTCTTGCAGGAAAAATGGTTGCGGAGAAATTTGGCGTCCCACTTCTGACCGACCTGACAATGTTGAATTCAGCAAATGCGCATCCAGGTTCAGATATCCGCGAGCTAGAGCTATTCAATTCTGATCGTGAAATTTCTCGTGGTTCGGACCCGTTTGGCCGAATTTTACTGGCGAGAGCACAAATCAAACTTGCAAAGAGATTTTCATTTCTCTCTCGCTTATTTAAGCTCTATTGTGCTGAAGATATCAATTTTGAGGAATTAGATAGATTCAAAGGTGTAGTAAAACTCTTCGGATATTTTCAAACTCAACAAATTACAAATTTTGCTCGTAAGAGATATCCCGACTTAAGGCTGCAACCCAAGAATCCTTCCAAGCGGTTTCTGGACGCAATGAATCAAATAGACGGGGATTTCTGCGCCATACACATTAGGCGCGGGGACTACCTAAATAAGGGAAGTATTCACAACAACTTGAGTTCTGGTTATTATCACGAGGCATTAAAACAGTTAG
>JACCDK010129165.1_pt1 | contig 27122 bp, 25 predicted proteins | sample 7445871 | NCBI WGS metagenome assembly JACCDK01 (sample SAMN15323436, study PRJNA562643) | freshwater metagenome | isolation source: river surface water | place: USA:Blue River Watershed | collected 2017-08-15 | reverse complement strand
TGGATAGTTCAAGCATGGCAATGAAGTTGACCACGACCATCGGGGCGCCTTGACCAGATGCAATGGCTTCTTCGAATAAATCGGTAAATTCAATAAATCGTTCGCCTTGTAAACGGCGCAAAATGCGGGTCATGAAGTCTCGCACAGACAATTGCTCGCGAGTGATCGTGTGATGTTGGTTGAGTTTGGCGCGATAGAGAACATCTTTCCAAGCTGCCTGAATATCCAATGGATTGATGTCTGGCCAAGTCACTGCCACGGTGGTGTCTACATGGCCATTGGCTTTGTAGAAATCTCTGCCCAAGACTGGCAGTTTGTCTAATTCTTGGGCAGCCAACTTCATGCGCTCGTATTCTAGGAGTCGACGGACCAATTCTGCACGCGGATCCTCTACTTCCTCATCGCTGTCGGCTTTTTTCATGGGCAACAACATGCGCGACTTAATCTCAATTAACATCGCAGCCATTAATAGATACTCAGCAGCCAACTCTAAATTGGAATGACGAATCTGTTCAATGTAACCAAGATATTGTTTGGTTACTTCAGCCATCGGAATATCTAATACATTGAAATTTTGCTTGCGAATCAAATAGAGCAAAAGATCCAATGGACCTTCAAATGCTTCTAAAAAAACTTCTAGAGCATCTGGGGGGATGTATAAGTCAGACGGAAGTTGAAATAAAGGCTCACCGTACAGTCTGGCAAATGACTCAGACATGCCATCGGTGACTTCCGGAACCGCGGTAATTAAATCGCTCATTGATAAACGTAAGCTTTTTGCTTTACTCGAGCGAGGAGATTGCGTTGCTGTTCTTCTGGAGAGCTTGGAGCTTTATCCCATAATAGGGCGCGACCTTCCTGTTGAGCTTGCTCTAGCTCAGGTTTTTGAGCTTTTAGCTCTTCCAGAAACTGGGTAATGTTAGATTTGTAGTGGGCCATAATGTGTCAATTGTAGCGATTTAAGAGACTTGACTGCCTACATTTACCTTACAGGTGTCTTTGGCAATCTTTTTTGCCCTCGCAAAGGCTTCTGCAAGGCTTTCTAGGGCATTTTCTTGACCGATTTCATCAATAAAGCCACTGCGCATCATCAAAGATCTGGGTTGTTCATTGGCGCTGCAGACCAATAAAGTGCCACCATGATTGTTGAGGGTCTTATTTAAGGCCTTCAGCGCATCAATGCCGCTGGTATCAATATTGATCAATTGATGCATTTCTAGGATGAGTACTTGAGGTTTGGGTCTGGTTTGATCGTAAGGGTCAAATAAATCCTCCACCTTATCAATCGCTCCAAAAAATAAAGAGCCGTAAATACCGTAGGCCTCAACTCGATGATTTAAGGAAAAATGATCATTCAGTGGCAAATCATCTTGAGACACAAAATCTTCGGGCAAGTCGATGCGTTCAATTCGGGTCAGTGAGGAAATGCGATAAATGAAGAAAATACATGCCAGAACCAAGCCAACCTGAACAGCCACCGTCAAATCAAACACAATGGTTAAAAAGAAGGTGCCTAAAAGAATCAATCGATAAGTGATGTGGAATTGTTTTAAACGCTTGAATTCTGAAACATCAAACATATTCCAAGCGATATAAATCAAGATGCCAGCTAAGCAGGCCATTGGAATATGACTGGCCAATGGTGCCGCAATCAACATGATGCATAAAATCACCATCGCATGAATCACCCCTGAAATAGGAGTTTTAGCGCCTGCTTTGGCGTTCGTGACAGTTCTTGCAATTGTTCCTGTGACAGGTAGGCCACCAAAAAATGGCACCACAATATTGGCGATGCCTTGCCCCATCAATTCTTGATTGGGATTGTGTTTGTCATTGCTGGCATTGTCAGCCACTCTGGCGCATAGCAAAGATTCAATTGCGCCAAGGAGTGCAATGGTGAGCGTGGGTGCAAATAATTGTTTGGCTGTTTCCCAGTCGAGCGCTGGAATTTGCGGAGCTGGAATGTGATGAGGAATCTCACCAAAACGACTGCCAATGGTTTCAATCGGTAACTCTAATAAATACGTAATGATCGTGATTGTTACCAGAGATATGATGATGCCGGGCACCAGTGCAATTGGTTTCCAAAGGCGCGCCAAGGGAGCTGTTATTTTGGGCCAAACAATGATCAATATCAAAGTACCTAAGCTGGTCAGTGTTGCCATCAGATTGGCTGTATCAGCGTATTGATAAAAAGCATTCACCTGAGAAAAGAAATCTGCGGGTACTTTGGTAATTTGTAAGCCAAATGCATCTCTGATTTGAGATAAACCAATCAATACTGCAATGCCACTGGTAAATCCAATGATGATGGCTACTGGAATAAAGCGAATCAAGTTGCCAACCCTAAAAAGACCCATGGCAATTAACAATATGCCCGCTAAAAATGTTGAAAGAATTAAGTTGGCAACGCCATAGCGTTCCACAATGGCATAAACAATCACCACGAATGCACCGGCAGGCCCACCGATTTGTACTTTGCTTCCTCCAAAAACCGAAGTTAGAAAGCCGCCAATCACTGCAGCAATCAATCCGGCTTCAGGTTTTAATCCAGAGGCGATGGCAAAAGCGATTGCCAGTGGTAAAGCAATCACCCCAACAGTGATGCCACTGCTCAAGTCGCTTACAAAAGTTTGGCTGTTGTAGCCCTTGATGGCGTCAACGATTTTGGGTCGAAAACGCGCTAATTGAATCATTGTTGATTGGCTGCAATGAGCTGATCAATCAAAGCGGGATCAATCCGAGTCATGAGATGTTGATAGGGATTGATGGCTTGTTGTGAAGACAAAGGTCGATCCACATCATCCCAAGTCATGGGGGCAATATTAAAGAATTTCTCTACCCCAGCGGCCACATTCGGGACCACAGGTTTGAGATATAAAGTCAAACGTCTAAACGCTTCCAAAGTGACGCTGCAAATGGTTTGCAATTCTTTTTCTTTGCTAGGATCTTTTGCAATTTCCCATGGTTTGTTGCTATCAACAAAACCATTCACTGCATCTGCCAACTCCATGATGCGACGCAAGGCTTTGGCGTATTCGCGATCTTCATACAGTTCAGCAATTTCATCTTTTGCTTCGGCCAATTGAGCTAACAATGGATAACTCATCGCAGCATCATCCACAATGCCGCCAAAACGTTTCACTAAAAATCCCGCACTTCGGCTGGCAATATTGATGTATTTGCCTAATAAATCACTGTTCACGCGTGCCGTGAAGTCTTGAAGATTGAGGTCTAAATCTTCCATGCTGGCGTTGAGCTTGGCGGCAAAGTAGTAACGCAACCATTCTGGGTTCAGGCCACATTCAATCACGCTGTGAGCGGTAATGAAGGTGCCGCGAGACTTACTCATCTTCTCGCCGTCCACCGTCAAAAATCCGTGCGCAAACACATTGGTTGGGGTACGGTATCCTGAGAATTCAAGAGTGGCTGGCCAAAACAGTGTGTGGAAATACAAAATGTCTTTGCCAATGAAGTGATATTGCTCAGTCTTGGTGTCCGGCTTCGTCCATTCGTGGAAATCCAAACCTTTTTGCTTGCACAAATTTAAAAAACTGGCGTAGTAACCAATCGGTGCATCGAGCCAAACATAAAAATATTTACCCGGAGCATCAGGGATTTCAAAACCAAAATAGGGCGCGTCTCTCGAAATATCCCAATCGCCTAGTTTGCTTTCTCCTGGCTCGCCTACCCATTCTTTCATTTTGTTACGAGCTTCTACTTGCAAGGGTGTTTTCACCTGAGTCCACTCTCTTAAGAAAGTCTCGCAACGAGGATCAGATAATTTAAAGAAATAATGATCGGATACCTTTCGAATCGGAGTGGCACCACTCACCACAGAGAACGGATTCTTTAAATCTGTCGGAGCATAGGTGGCACCACATTTTTCGCAGGAATCACCATATTGATCCTTTGCACCACATTTCGGACATTCGCCTTTGATGAAGCGATCAGGGAGGAACATTTCTTTGACCGGGTCATAAGCTTGTTCAATGGCGCGCTTTTCAATCAAACCAGCATCTCGCAGTTTGAGATAAATTTCTTCTGATAGTTTTTGATTTTCAGCGCTGTCAGTTGAATAGTAGTTATCAAAAGAAATTAAAAAATCGTCAAAATCTCTTTTATGTTCTTGCCAAACCTTGGCAATCAATTCTTTCGGGCTGATACCTTCTTTTTCGGCCCGTAGCATGATAGGAGTACCATGCGTATCATCTGCACCCACATAATGAACCTCATGGCCACGCATCCTTTGGAAGCGAACCCAAATATCGGTTTGAATGTACTCAACCAGATGACCAATATGAATTTGGCCATTGGCGTAAGGAAGGGCAGAAGTAACTAAAATTTGGCGCATAGACGTAGATTTTAGTCTGCGGATATAGTTGAGAGCTGAAAAAACAAAAAAAGCATCAGGAGATAGTTGTGACTTTATCGGTAGAAAACATACAAAATGCGCTGAAAAGCGTTATAGATCCTAACACTGGCAAAGATTTGATTTCTTCTAAATCAGCCAAAAATATTAAGGTTGATGGCTCAGACATTAGCTTAGATGTGGTGTTGGCCTATCCTGCCAAAAGTCAGATTGACCTTATTCGAAAGTTGGTTATTACAGCCCTCAGAGAGCTTCCTGGGGTTAAAAATGTGAGTGTCAATGTCACGATGAATATCGTGGCGCACACCGTTCAGCGGGGTGTCAAGTTATTACCCAATGTCAAAAATATCATTGCTGTATCCAGTGGCAAGGGGGGTGTTGGCAAGTCAACTACCGCGGTGAACTTGGCTCTAGCACTGGCCGCTGAGGGCGCCACAGTCGGAATTCTGGATGCTGACATTTATGGACCAAGTCAACCCATGATGCTAGGTATTACAGGAAGACCAGAGTCTATCGCTGAGAACACCATTGAACCGATGGAAGGTCATGGTCTACAAGCCAGCTCGATTGGATTTTTAATTGATCCTGACAGTCCTATGGTTTGGCGTGGCCCCATGGTCACATCAGCTCTTGAGCAATTGCTGCGTCAGACCAATTGGCGTGATGTGGATTATTTGATTGTTGATATGCCACCGGGCACAGGCGATATTCAGTTGACCTTGTCGCAAAAAGTGCCTGTTACAGGTGCTGTAATTGTCACAACACCTCAAGACATTGCCTTATTGGATGCCCGCAAGGGTCTTAAGATGTTTGAGAAAGTGGGGATTCCAATCATTGGCATCGTTGAGAACATGAGTATTTATGTCTGCCCTAACTGTAATCACCAAGAGCATATATTTGGGCAAGATGGTGGCAAAAAAATGTGTGAAGAATACAAGGTGGATTTCTTGGGAAGTTTGCCCTTGAACTTATCGATTCGAGAGCAAGCCGATTCAGGTCGTCCAACAGTGGTAGCAGATCCTGACGGGGCTATCAGTGCTATTTATAAAACCATTGCTCGTAAGATAGCTATTCAGGTGGCTGAAATGTCTAAAGACATGAGCAGCAAGTTCCCAAGCATTGTTGTTCAAAATACCTAAATCATGAAACTGCAGCTTGCAATCGTGATGCGCAAGGAGTTTATCGATAACCCCTGGCAATCCTATCGATGGACCTTGGATGAGGTGGTGTTTGATATTGGGCAGTTCTCTCATAAAACACCTGACTTCATTCTGTCTGATCGACCAGCTACTTGTTTGCGTCATGACGATAAATCGGAACAATGGCTATTTAGTGGATTTGAACTAGAGCTATTTAAAGATGAGGCTGAAGGTTATTATTTGAATGCAACGTCTACAAAACCTGCTTGGTTTGTGATGTGGCGTTTGGAAGATCATCCCAATGGAGGTGATCCAATCGCTGTACCGCATTTTTTAAGTGTGAGCTATAACGAAGCAGGTCGCTTGATGGATGGTGGTGAAATGGTCGAGAATGTACCGTTGGATTCTGAGACCGTAGCTTGGCTATCTGATTTTGTCAGCCACAATTACAAACCAGAACCCAAAAAGCGAGCCCGCCCAGCATCATTTAAGGGAGCACATCGACCTAAGGATGAGGCAAGCTGATGGCCGGATTTCTAAACCGTTGGGCTCAAAAGAAAGCTGGTCTTGAGGCTGAAGCCAAAGATATTAAAAAAGAGTCCAAGCCCCCTTTAAGTTCATCATCACTTGACATAGTGAATCAGCCAAGTGCTGCTGTTGGCACTGAAGTTAAGCCCGCAGACCCTGCTCAAACAAATGTTTCTGCCGAAGAAGTGGTGCCGGCCACGCCCACACTGGAAGATGTTTTAAAACTTACCAAAGATTCTGATTACTCAGCCTTCGTCAAGCCAGGCATTGATCCGGCGGTGCAGCAGGCCGCTATGCAAAAACTCTTTTCCGATCCCCATTACAACATCATGGATGGCTTGGATATTTATATTGATGACTACTCAAAACCAGATCCTATTCCGTTGGATATGTTGAAAAAGTTGAATCAATCAAAAATGCTGGGTTTGTTTAAAACAGCTGAGGAAAAATTGGCTGATCAACAGGCTGAACAAATAGAGCGCGAGGATTATGAGCGTCGACTCAAAGCTCTGGAAGATCAAAAGACAGAGCTTGCGAACAGCGATGAAAATGAATTGCCCCCTGATGAAACCCCTAGTGATATAAATGCGCAGAATTCGGCAAAATCAGCAGGGTTAGAATCAAATGAAAATTTGCCCAATGTTTTAGAAACACAACCCATTAAATCAGCCCGCAAAGCTGATGAATAAATAAAATTAAATAAAAGCCAAAACGGCTAAAAGCTGAAAAGCTGAAGGTAGAGGATGACAAAAAAGACGCTTGTTTGCAGTTGTAATCAAACCATGCCCTTGGATATTGTGCAAATCGCCAAGGGGCTTGGAGTTGAATCTAAAGACATCTCCCTAAGTCAGGCGCTATGTCGTCAAGAGGTGGGTACGTTTATTGGTGCTACTCAAGGGGCTGATGAATTGGTTTTGGCCTGTACTCAAGAAAAGCGTTTATTTGAAGAGGTGGTCGCCGAACAAGAGAAGCCTTTGGTTGCGCCGATTCAATTCGTTAATATTCGTGAGACAGGTGGCTGGTCAGCAGATGCAAAAAATGCCATGCCTAAGATTGCGGCCCTGCTGGCCAAAGCTTCATTACCAGCACCTGATCCTGTCAACACTGTCAGTTATCAAAGTAGTGGACGCGTTTTAATTATCGGTCCAGGGGCTGCTGCGATTGAATGGGCTCAACGTTTATCTAAAAATTTGAGTGTTGGCGTTCTTTGTACCGACGGGGGTGAATTACCTCAACAGAGAGAGTTTCCTGTTTACAGTGGCAAAGTCAAAAGCTTAAAGGGATATTTAGGAGCTTTCTTTGTTGAATGGGAACAAGAGAATCCCATTGATTTAGAACTTTGCACCCGCTGTGGAGCCTGCGTGGATGCCTGCCCAGAGAATGCCATTGATTTGAGTTATCAAATCGACTTAGATAAATGTAAAAGTCACCGTGCATGCGTGAAAGCTTGCAATACCATTGGTGCGATTAACTTTGATCGGGTGGATAAGAGTAGAACAGAATCTTGGGACTTGATTTTTGATTTATCCAAAGACCCTATTTTTAAAATGAGTCAACCTCCACAGGGTTACTTTGCGCCTCAAGCTGATCCTTTAGATCAAGCCGTTGCCGCATCAGAGCTCATGGCAATGGTTGGCGAATTTGAAAAGCCGAAGTTTTTTGCTTACAACGAAAAAATTTGTGCACATGGTCGCAACGGTCAAGTTGGCTGCTCTGCTTGTGTAGATGTTTGTTCAACTTCAGCCATCGAGTCCCAATTCAGGGATGGTAAAGGTGTTGTTAAAGTTAATCCAAATTTATGTATGGGTTGTGGTGCTTGTGCAACAGTCTGTCCGTCGGGCGCGATGCGTTACAACTACCCAAGCGTGCCTTACCTGGGCCAGCAAGTTAAAACCATGGTCAAGGCTTATCAAGCAGCGGGTGCAAAAAATGCCCCGAGCTTGTTGTTACACAGTGAGACGCAGGGTCAAGAGTTGATCCAAACCTTGGGTCGATTGGCTGCAACTCAGCGCTCGAAAGTCAAAGGCTTGCCCGCACATTTAATTCCATTTAGTTTGCATCACAGTGCCTCAACCGGAGTTGATTTTTGGTTAGCCAGTTTGGCACACGGTTATGGACAAGTGGCCATTCTTTTGAGCGGTGAAGAAGCGCCTGAATACCGTGTAGCAATGTTGGTTCAAGTTAATTTTGCGCAATCCCTTTTAGAAGGTTTGGGGTACGCAAAAGATGGTGTCATCTTGTTGCAAACGGAAGACCCTATTCAACTGGATCAGCAGGTCAACGGTCTGGGTGCCAAATCAGTTTTGTGTCCAATGGCCACCTTTGCATTTGCCTCAGAAAAGCGTGAAACCTTAGAGGCAGCACTCGAGCATTTGATGCAACATGCTGCTAAGAAGGTGACGGCTGAGCAACCCTTGTTATTGGCCAAGGGTTCACCCATCGGCGGATTAACTGTCAATCAAGATGCGTGTACATTGTGTATGTCTTGTGTGGGAGCTTGTCCTGAAAGTGCTTTGCGAGACAACCCAGACACACCCCAGTTGTCAATGATTGAGCGTAATTGTGTGCAGTGTGGTTTGTGTGTCAAAACATGTCCTGAAAATGCCATTACTTTGATGCCGCGTTTACAAACTTCAGAAGTTAGAAAAAAGACAGTGGTTTTGAATGAAACCAAACCATTCCACTGCGTGAGTTGTGGCAAACCATTTGGCACCCTAAAGATGGTTGAATTGATGCTTGGAAAGTTGTCCTTGCATGCAGCATTCTCTGGTGAAGCCATGGAGCGCTTAAAGATGTGTAGCGATTGTCGTGTGATCGACATGATGAATAAACCCAATGACAATGATGTGGTCTGATGAGTGATATGGATAAAAATTTAAATCAAGAAACAACACCATTGAGTTCGGATGGTTTAGAAGAAGATGTGGCGCGTGCGGATTTATATGGTTTGTTGGCGCTTCTATTTTTTAAGGCGCCAGATGATGATTTGCTTCATCGCATCGCTGCTTCAGCAGCTTATGGCTCCGGAGCAGATGCTCCTGTGACGGCTGCATTGACTCAAGCTTGGGATGGCTTGGTTGAAGTGGCTTCAGCATCCTCTGCGAAAGAATGGGCTGAGGAGTATCAAGAACTCTTTATTGGTATTGGTAAGCCTGAAGTCTTTTTATACGGTTCCTATTACCAAGCTGGTTTTATGAATGAAAAGCCGCTGGTTCGTTTGAGAGATTCCTTAGAAGAACTTGGTTTGGAAGCAGCTGAAAATATCACTGAAACAGAAGATCACATTGCTTCTTTGTGTGAAGTGATGCGCTATTTGATTGCAGGTGATGATTTATCAATTGCCAACCTGACGTCGCAAAAAAAGTTTTTTGATGAGCATTTGAGGCCTTGGGTTCAAGAATTGTGCGATGCAATAGAAATGCATCCGTTGGCCAAACATTACAAGTCAGTGGCGGCATTGGCTAAGGCCTTTTTTGAGGTTGAGGCTTATGGCATGGACATGGTCGAGTAAGTTCTTCGCTAAATACTTGTGCTAAAGACTGCTAGAAAGAAAAAACACTTATAAAAAATATACTTTTTGATGACGACTTATCAGGGAAATCCCTAGTCAAGTATTTGATTTGTCGTGTGCAAAAAAAATCATAAAGGTTTATAGTTAATTCATAAATGCAAGTATTACTTTTGTAATTTAGTAATACAAAAAAGATTAATAGAAGATGGACATAGGAGATGGACATGAGTGAAAACAAACACAAAGATTCGCGCAGAAAATTCTTTGTCACAGCGGGTGTTGCTGCAGGTGCAGTGGCGGTAGTTTCTCAGACCCCTGTCGGAACTGCGATTGCAGAGCAAGCCTCTAGCTTGGTCGAAGACAGCAAGGGTTACAAGTTGTCCGATCACGTTCGTAAATACTACAAAACTACGCTCGTTTGATTTTTCAACGAGCGTTTTTTATTTCTCTTGATTCTTAAAGGGTCTAACCATGAGTCTCATTCGTAAATCGTCAAATCAAGTCGCAGCAGCTTCACGCCACTCAGTACAAATGGTCGGAAGTTTGGCGCGCAGTCTTCAATCAGCCATCCCAATGATGGATCGCCGTACATTCCTCAAGCGCTCAGGCGTTGGTGTGGGTGTTGGATTGGCCGCATCTCAGCTAACCTTGGTGCAAAAAGCCAAAGCCTCTGGTGGTGCTAAGGTCGATGGCAAAGGAAAAATCGAAGTTAAACGTACAGTTTGTACACACTGTTCAGTGGGCTGCGCCATTGATGCAGTGGTTGAAAACGGTGTTTGGACTCGCCAGGAGCCTGTGTTCGACTCTCCAATTAACTTAGGTGCCCACTGTGCCAAAGGTGCTGCGATTCGTGAGCACGGTCATGGTGAGTTCCGCTTGAAGTACCCAATGAAGCTTGTCAACGGCAAGTACGAAAAAATCAGTTGGGATCAAGCATTAGATGAAATCACGGCCAAAATGAAGAGCTTGAAAAAGACTTCTGGCCCAGACTCTTTATTCTTTATTGGTTCATCTAAGTACAACAACGAGCAAGCTTACTTATTGCGTAAGTTTGTTTCTTTCTTCGGTACGAATAACACTGACCACCAAGCGCGTATTTGTCACTCAACCACTGTGGCGGGTGTAGCGAATACTTGGGGTTATGGTGCGATGACCAACAGCTATAACGATATGCAGAACTCTAAGGCTGCGATCTATATCGGTTCAAATGCTGCTGAAGCTCACCCAGTGTCAATGTTGCATATGTTGCATGCCAAAGAAGCTGGTTGCAAGATGATCGTGGTTGATCCACGTTACTCACGCACTGCAGCTAAGGCGGATCAGTATGTTCGTATTCGCTCTGGTACTGACATTCCTTTCTTGTTTGGTGTGCTTTATCACATCTTTAAAAATGGTTGGGAAGATAAGAAGTACATCAACGATCGCGTCTATGGCATGGAAGACGTGAAGAAGGATGTGCTTGAGAAATGGACGCCCGCTAAAGTTGAAGAAGCTTGCGGTGTGCCTGAAGCCCAAGTATTCCAAGTGGCTAAGACTTTGCATGAAAATCGTCCAGGAACAATCGTTTGGTGTATGGGTCAAACTCAACACACCATTGGTAACGCGATGGTTCGTGCATCTTGCATTTTGCAATTGGCATTGGGCAACATCGGTAAGAGCGGTGGTGGTGCGAATATTTTCCGTGGCCACGATAACGTTCAAGGTGCTACAGACGTTGGTCCAAACCCAGACTCATTGCCTGGCTACTATGGTTTGGCAGCGGGTTCATGGAAGCATTTCGCAGGTGTTTGGGGAGTTGACTACGAGTGGATCAAAGCTCAATACGCTCCAAACATGATGGAAAAATCAGGTACAACAGTGTCACGTTGGGTTGATGCTGTACTTGAGAAGAATGACTTAATCGATCAAGAAAATAACGTGAAGGGTGTGTTCTTCTGGGGGCATGCTCCTAACTCACAAACCCGCGGTCTTGATATGAAGAAGGCGATGGATAAATTGGAGTTATTGGTTGTGGTTGATCCATACCCAAGCGCAACTGCTGCGATGGCGGCTATGCAAGTTGAGGGTGCTCAAGTCAACAAAGATCGCGCTGTTTATTTGTTGCCAGCGGCTACTCAGTTTGAGACAAGTGGATCAGCAACAGCTTCTAACCGTTCAGTTCAGTGGCGTGAGAAAGTTATTGATCCATTGTTTGAATCAGTGCCTGACCACGTGATCATGCAAGCCATGGCGGATAAGTTAGGCTTTGGTAATGAGTTGTCTAAGAACTACAAGATGTTAAAGAGCAAGTACGCTGGTAAAGAGTGGAAAGAGCCAGAAGTTGAATCCATCTTGCGTGAAATCAACAAGTCAGTTTGGACGATTGGTTACACAGGTCATTCCCCTGAGCGTCTAAAAGCTCACATGCGCATGATGCATGTCTTTGATGTGAAGACATTGAAGTCAAAAGGTGGCAAGGATCCAGTGACTGGTTACGACACAACTGGCGACTACTTTGGTTTGCCATGGCCTTGCTATGGTAGCCCTGAGATGAAGCACCCAGGAAGTCCAAACCTTTATGACACCAGCAAGCATGTGATGGATGGTGGTGGCAACTTCCGTGCAAACTTCGGTGTAGAAAAAGACGGTAAGAATTTATTGGCTGAAAACGGTTCGTACTCTAAGGGTGCTGATATTAAGACAGGCTACCCAGAGTTTGACCATGTGTTGGTCAAGAAACTTGGTTGGTGGGATGAATTAACCGATGCGGAGAAAAAAGCGGCTGAAGGTAAAAACTGGAAGACCGACGTATCAGGTGGTTTGATTCGTGTGATCATGAAGAATCATGGTTGCCATCCATTCGGTAATGCGAAGGCCCGTGCAGTTGTTTGGAACTTCCCTGACCCAATTCCACAGCACCGTGAAGCTCTATATAGCACTCGTCCTGATTTGGTTGCGAAATATCCAACGCACGACGATAAGAAAGCTTTCTGGCGTATGCCAACGCTTTACAAATCAATTCAACAGAAGAACGTTGAAGACAAGTTGCATGAGAAATTCCCGATCATTCTTACTTCAGGCCGTTTGGTTGAATATGAGGGTGGTGGTGAAGAGACTCGTTCAAATCCATGGTTGGCTGAGTTGCAACAAGATAACTTTGTTGAAATCAATCCAGCCGCTGCTAACAAGCGTGGTATTCGTAATGGTGAGTATGTTTGGGTTAAATCTCCAACAGGTGCAAAGATTAAGGTGAAAGCTTTGGTCACTGAGCGTGTTGGACCGGACACAGCATTCATTCCGTTCCACTTCTCTGGATGGTGGCAAGGCAAGAATATGTTGGATGCCTATCCAAAAGGAGCTGCTCCGATCGTGCGTGGTGAAGCTGTGAACACGGCTACTACATACGGTTACGACAGCGTGACCATGATGCAAGAAACCAAGACAACAATTTGTCAGATTGAGAAGTTCGCTTAATAGCGGCGGAATTTAGGAGACGATAATGGCAAGAATGAAATTTATCTGCGATTCAGAGCGCTGCATTGAGTGTAATGGTTGTGTGACAGCGTGTAAGAATGAGCATGAAGTACCTTGGGGTGTTAACCGCCGTCGTGTTGTAACAATTAACGATGGTCAGGTTGGTGCTGAAAAATCAATTTCAGTGGCATGTATGCATTGTTCAGATGCGCCATGTATGGCAGTTTGCCCTGTAGATTGCTTCTACAGAACTGATGAAGGTGTGGTTCTTCATGACAAAGACATCTGTATCGGATGTGGTTACTGCTCATATGCATGCCCATTTGGTGCGCCACAGTTCCCAAGTTCTGGAACATTTGGTTTGCGTGGCAAGATGGACAAGTGCACATTCTGTGCTGGCGGTCCAGAGAAAAATGGAACGCAAGCTGAATTTGAGAAATATGGCCGCAACCGTTTATCAGAAGGTAAGCTTCCAGCATGTGCTGAGATGTGCTCTACAAAGGCATTGATTGGTGGTGATGGTGATGTGGTTGCTGATATTTTCCGTAATCGTGTGGTGAAACGTCAGTCAAATGGTAAAGCAGCTGGTGCCAACGTTTTTGGTTGGGGTACAGCCTACGGTAAACCACAACAAGCAGCAGGGAAAAAATCATGATCAAAAGAATCTCATTAGCAACAGCATTGATCGCAACAACATTCACTCTTGGCGCCTGTTCTGAGGTGCCACAGGGTGTGGTTGCCGCTAAAAAAGGAGATGAAAAATCCTACGTGGCAGCTGATAACAAATATGTTGAAAAAGGTTGGACTTCGGGTGATCAAGCAAGCTGGGAAAAGCAGCTAAAGACTCGCAGTCTTGGGCAAGACGACTACGTTAAATCTAAGTAAGTCTTTAGAGTAATTTAGGAGACGGTATGAGAATTACAATAAAAAACTTACTCGCCAGCGTGGTTCTTTCTGTCACTGCATCCGTGGTGATGGCTCAAGGGGCAGCCCCTGCAGCCAAGCCACAAGTTGAGTCTGTAAACATTTTGGAAGTTAGTAAAGATGTTCAGGCACAACGCGAGAAAGAGCAGAATCAACCTGCTAATAACCAACCAATTTGGAAGAGTGCGAACTCTGATCAGGTCCACACAGTTAACTTCCCTAATAAGGAAATGGGTGTCTTGATTCAGAAATCAGGTCAGCAATGGCGCTTGATTCGAAATGGTGTGATCACTGTTTGGGGTGGATGGTTGTTGGTGATTATGGCTGGCTTAATTACAGCTGTGTTTGTGATCAAAGGCCAAATCAAGTTGCATGAGCCAAAAACTGGCCGTTTGATGAAGCGTTTCAGCAGTCTTGAGAGATTCTCACATTGGTTGATGGCATTTAGCTTCTTAGCCCTTGCTATTACTGGCATCTTTATTTTGTGGGGTAAGTTCTTCCTCTTGCCAATCATGGGTGGTGCTGCGTATGGCACATTCTTGTTGGTGATGAAGAATATTCATAACTTCACAGGTCCATTGTTTACCGCCAGTATCTTGTTATTCTTTGTGCTGTATGTAAAAGACAATATTCCAAACAAGAGTGACCTTACTTGGCTCGCTTCGTTTGGAGGTTTGCTATCAGGTAAGCATATTCCTTCTCATCGTTTCAATGCCGGAGAAAAAATCTGGTTCTGGGGTGGTGTGACAGTTTTAGGTTTGGTGGTATCAGCCTCTGGTTGGGTATTGGACATGATTGTGCCGATTCCAGGAATTGAATACTGGCGTGGCACGATGCAATTGGCTAACATCATTCATGGAGTTGCAGCCATCTTGATGACTGTCATGGCCATGGGTCATATCTATGTCGGTTCGATTGGCATGGAAGGCGCATTGCAAGGTATGAAGACTGGTTACGTTGACGAAGCATGGGGCAAGGAGCACCACGAGCTTTGGTATGACGACGTGAAGTCTGGAAAAATAAAAGCTTAAAACTATAAAGCCAAGAAAGAGACTCATATGAAAAAAATATCACTTCTACTTGTTACCTTGATGACTTCGGGTTTGGTATTGGCTAAATTGCCAACTCCAACTCCAGAGCAAGCCGCTGCAGCTGAATTAGCAAAAGCCAAGACAGCCCACGCTGGAAAAGTTGGTGCCTACCAATTATGTAAGTCTCAAAATGATGTGGCCAATAAATACAAGAAAGCAGGCACTCCTGTTCCAGCTGCTTGTGCAAATCCTGGCCCATTTGTGCCTCCTGCGCCAGCCGCTAAGTAAGATCTTTTCAACTGAATCAGTAACTAAGTGATCCTTAGTTGCTGATTTTTTTATTTACGGCGTACTAAATTGGTTCAACTCAGTAAAGCGACTGCACCCCTCATTCATGAAGTTGAAGTCATGGATGAGCAAGGTCGCAAAAAAAATATCCATATTCCTGGCGAGCGTCCTTTGACGATTTATCTGGATAAAAAGGAATTGGTTACGTTGATGACTTTAGGGGGAGCGCCTGAAGCTTTGGTGCTTGGGTACTTACGTAATCAGCGCTTGGTGCCTTCGATTGATTACATCAAAAGTATTCAGGTTGATTGGGAAACTGAATCAGTGGCAGTAACAACCGATGGAAATACTGTCGATATCGAAGAAAAAACCAGTCGCAGGGTCGTGACCACAGGGTGTGGTCAAGGCACAATTTTTGGCGGCATTATGGATGATATCGATCAAATTCATCTTTCAGAGTCAGCCCAAATTACACAGGCTGCGGTCTATCAAATAGTCGATCACATTCGGACCAGATCCTCCATTTATAAGCAGGCAGGTTCAGTGCATGCTTGTGCAGTCTTTAAAAATTGCGGTGAAACTGCAGAGTTAATACATTTTGTAGAGGATGTTGGTCGTCATAATGCGGTTGATTCGATCGCAGGTCTGATGTGGTTGGATGACCGCAAAGGAGATGATTTGATTTTCTACACCACCGGTCGTTTAACCTCTGAAATGGTGATTAAGGGAGCGCAAATGGGTATTCCATTCTTGTTGTCTCGTTCAGGAGTGACTGCCATGGGTTTAGAAATGGCCAATAAGGTGAATCTCACTTTGTTTGGACGTTGCAGTGGGCAGCATTATCTAATTTATAGTGGTATGAATCGACTCGTTTCTAGGGAGAGCAATGCTCATACAGCGTAATTTCATTTCTGGTTTGGTTTTGTCAGGTGGCCAGGGTCGTCGTATGGGCGGGACTGATAAAGGTTTGCAGCCATTTAAAGGCGCACCTATGGCCATGCACACCATCATGCGTCTAGAGCCGCAAGTGGATATTGTCAAAATCAATGCCAACCGTAATCTAGCGGCTTATGAGTCATTGGGGGTGGCTGTATTGCCAGACGTGATTGGAGATTTTGCGGGTCCATTGGCTGGTTTTCAGGCAGGCCTTGAAAATTGCGAGCATCCATATTTGGTGACTGTTCCTTGTGACTCTCCAAGATTTCCAATGGATTTGGTAGAGAAGCTTGCTGAGGCTTTGATTATTCAGGATTTGGATTTGGCCTATGCTGCCACTCTAGAAGAGGGGGAGGTTCGTACTCACCCAGTTTTTGCCCTGATGAAAGCTTCAGTCACAGACACCTTGATTCCATTTATTACTGGTGGTGGTCGAAAGATTGATCAATGGTTTGAAAGCATGAAGACCAATTATGTGATTTTTGATGATGTTGCCGCATTTGCAAATATCAATACGATGGAAGAATTAAGGGCTTTGCAAAGCTGAGCAGTATTTAAATTTCACGCATCTTGAAAAAGCTCATTATTCAATTGTGGCAAACCAATGTGGCTAATCCCGAGTTAGCGAGCACTCCTTTTCTCATGGCTTCAACTGGTGCTGCAATGAATATGTCTGTCGAGATACATGCGATTGGTGCCAGCGTTGAATTGTTTCTCAATAATCCAAAAGCCAAACCCGTGATTCAGCCTTCAGGCCGTCTTTTGTCAGAATACATTCAAGATGCGCTCCGATCGGGGGTAAAGATTTATCCCTGTAGTACAGCATTAAGAGAGCGGGGAATGACATCCTCTGACTTGATGGAAGGGTTGGGTGAGGTTATAGGGATGGTATCGATGTTAGACCGAGCTTCTCAGCCTAATGTCACTGTCCTCACATACTAAGACTTCTTCTGATTCAAAGTTCAAGCTAAGCTCTAGATATGTCAAAATAACGCTTATGACTATTAAATCTGACCGCTGGATCCGCCGCATGTGCGAAGAGCACGACATGATTTCTCCATTTGAGCCTGGACAAGTACGCCAGTCACCTGAGGGGCAAAAAATTGTCAGTTATGGAACTTCTAGTTACGGCTATGACATTCGTTGTGCGGACGAATTCAAAATTTTCACTAATATCAATAGCACCATCGTAGATCCTAAGAATTTTGACGATAAGTCCTTTGTCGACTTCAAGGGTGATGTGTGTATTATTCCGCCGAATTCTTTTGCCTTGGCGAGAACGGTTGAGTATTTCAAGATTCCTAGAAGTGTGTTGACCGTTTGTTTGGGCAAGAGTACTTATGCTCGTTGCGGCATTATCGTGAACGTCACACCTTTTGAGCCAGAGTGGGAAGGCTATGTGACGCTAGAATTCTCAAACACAACTCCATTGCCTGCCAAAATTTATGCGGGCGAAGGTTGTGCTCAAGTCTTATTCTTTGAGAGTGATGAGATTTGCGAGACTTCTTATAAAGATCGCGGTGGTAAATATCAAGGCCAGGTGGGCGTGACCTTGCCAAAGACCTAAGTTATTTTGAGGCCTTATCTAGTAGTGGTTGGACCAAAAGCACCTAAATAGGTGCTTTTTTAATTAAATTTAGACATTTTGATAAGGTATAACTCTAAAAACTCGTTTGTTGGTTGCAACATTCATCAAAATAAATTCAGCGAAGTATCAGTTTTATAGATATAGTCACGTTTTTAAGAAAAAAGACCCGCAAAATCAGTGGGATTTGCTAGGTAGGGAGTCACTATGAAATTTCGTTTTCCAGTCGTCATCATTGACGAGGATTTTCGTACTGAGAACATCTCAGGTTCGGGTGCTCGCGCCTTGGCAGAGGCCATTGAAACCGAAGGCATGGAAGTGCTGGGTTTGACCAGTTATGGTGATCTCACTTCATTTGCGCAGCAGGCAGCTCGAGCCTCTTGTTTCATCCTCTCAATTGATGATGAAGAGTTTGGTACGGGTTCTACTGAAGAAATTGATATAGCTCTAGAGGGTTTGCGCGCTTTTGTGATTGAAGTGCGTAAACGCAATGAAGAAATTCCTATTTTCTTATATGGTGAAACCCGTACATCACGTCATATTCCGAATGATGTCCTAAGAGAGTTACATGGCTTTATTCATATGAATGAAGATACGCCAGAATTTGTGGCGCGTCACATCATTCGTGAAGCCAAAGTTTACCTAGACTCCTTAGCTCCGCCATTCTTTAAAGCATTGACTCACTATGCTTCAGATGGTTCTTACTCTTGGCATTGCCCAGGTCACTCAGGTGGTGTGGCTTTCTTAAAGAGCCCTGTGGGTCAAATGTTCCATCAATTCTTTGGTGAGAATATGTTGCGTGCTGACGTCTGTAACGCGGTCGATGAATTGGGTCAATTGCTTGATCACACTGGACCAGTGGCTGCCAGTGAGCGCAATGCAGCGCGTATTTTTAATGCGGACCATTTGTTCTTTGTGACCAATGGCACATCAACTTCTAACAAGATTGTTTGGCATTCAACGGTCGCTCCTGGTGACATCGTTTTAGTGGATCGGAACTGTCATAAATCCATCTTGCACGCCATCATGATGACAGGTGCCATCCCCGTATTCTTGATGCCAACTCGCAATCACTACGGCATCATTGGGCCGATTCCCAAAGAAGAATTTGACTGGAAAACCATTCAAAAGAAAATCCAAAATAATCCATTCATTCAGGATAAAAATGCCAAGCCACGTGTTTTGACCATTACGCAAAGCACCTACGATGGTGTTTTATATAACGTTGAGATGATTAAAGAGATGTTGGATGGCAAAGTCGATACCTTGCATTTTGATGAAGCTTGGTTGCCGCACGCCACATTCCATGATTTCTATAAAAATATGCATGCGATTGGTAAGGATCGTCCACGCTCCAAGGAGAGCATGGTGTTTTCCACTCAATCAACTCATAAATTATTGGCTGGTTTATCCCAAGCATCCCAAATTTTGGTGCAAGATTCCGAGTCAAACAAGTTGGACAATGACTGCTTCAATGAGTCATATTTAATGCACACATCGACCAGCCCTCAGTACGCCATCATTGCCTCATGTGATGTGGCCGCGGCCATGATGGAGCCACCAGGTGGTACAGCCTTGGTGCATGAATCAATTGCCGAATCATTAGACTTCCGCCGCGCCATGCGCAAGGTAGATGAAGAGTGGGGCGCCGATTGGTGGTTCAAGGTCTGGGGCCCAGAGTATCTTGCCGAAGAAGGTGTGGGCGAGAGAGATGATTGGGTTCTGAGAGCCAATGAGCGTTGGCATGACTTTGGCAATCTGGCAGATGGTTTCAATATGTTGGACCCCATCAAGGCCACTGTGATTACCCCTGGCTTGGAAATGGACGGTAATTTTGCTGATACCGGTATTCCAGCGAGCATTGTGACGAAGTATTTGGCTGAGCATGGTGTGATTGTTGAAAAAACAGGCTTGTATTCTTTCTTCATCATGTTCACCATCGGTATTACCAAAGGTCGTTGGAATACCATGGTGACCACTTTGCAGCAATTCAAAGACGATTACGATAAAAACCAACCTTTGTGGCGTGTGCTTCCTGAGTTTGTGACCAAATATCCACGCTATGAGCGCATCGGCTTGAGGGATTTGTGTCAACAGATTCATCAGGTTTATAAAAAGTTTGATGTGGCACGCATGACCACAGAGATGTATTTATCGGATATGGTTCCGGCCATGAAGCCCTCTGATGCTTGGGCCAAGATGGCTCACCGTGACATTGAGCGCGTCAAGATTGATGATCTCGAGGGTCGCGTGACAGCGATGTTGGTAACGCCTTACCCTCCCGGTATTCCTCTTTTGATTCCGGGAGAGTGTTTCAATAAGCGCATCGTTGATTATTTGCGCTTCACCCGCGATTTCAATGAGCAGTTCCCAGGCTTTGAGACCGATGTGCATGGTTTGGTCAAGGGTGACTTGAATGGTCGCAAAGAATATTACGTTGATTGCGTCAAAGAGTAATCATCGCCATCTGTTTATTCTAGAAGTTAAAAAGGCTCACGCAGGTGAGCCTTTTTACTTGTGCCAAAGCTGACGCCAAAGCTTGTGAGCGAGCTAAAACATCACTTCATGTTTTTGCGATAGTTGGTGATGGCTTTCTTCACTTGTTCAGGAGCCGTGCCGCCTGTGTGGTTACGACTATTCACGGAGCCTTCAAGCGTTAAGAACTGAAATACGTCGTCACCAATCAAGTGGGCTTGATTGTCAAGATCGCAAGCGGCACGTAAATCAGTTAATGACAAATCAGCCAAATCGCAACCTTTGCTAGAGCAAGCTTTAACGGCATGAGCAACAGCCTCATGAGCGTCGCGGAAAGGCAAACCTTTTTTCACTAAATAGTCCGCTAAATCGGTGGCAGTTGCAAATCCTTGCAAGGCTGCAGCACGCATCACTTCTGCCTTGACTTGAATGTGAGGCACCATGTCCGCAAAGATTTTCAATGTGTCACGCAAGGTGTCTGCTGAATCAAACAGTGGTTCTTTGTCTTCCTGATTGTCTTTGTTGTAGGCCAAAGGTTGACCTTTCATGAGGGTCAGCAAAGAAATCAAGTTACCATTCACACGGCCTGTCTTGCCACGCGCCAATTCTGGAACATCGGGATTTTTCTTTTGAGGCATGATTGAGCTGCCCGTGCAGAAGCGATCAGGCAGGTCAATAAAACCAACGCGAGGACTCATCCAAAGGATCAGCTCTTCAGATAGACGAGAAATATGCGTCATGATCAAAGAGGCTGTGGCGCAGAACTCAATCGCAAAATCCCGATCAGAAACCGCGTCCAAGGAGTTTTGGCATACACCTTCAAACCCCAAAGTTTTTGCAACACGCTCACGATCAATCGGATAGCTTGTGCCCGCCAAAGCGGCTGAGCCAAGTGGTAAACGATTGACACGTTTGCGACAGTCAGCCAGACGTTCAGCATCTCGAGCAAACATTTCAGCGTAAGCCATGACGTGGTGACCAAAGGTGATTGGTTGAGCTACTTGTAGATGAGTAAAGCCCGGCATGATGGTGTCGGCATGTTTTTCGGCCAGACCCAAAAAGCCTGTGCGCAGATGAGTTAATTCACCTTGAATTTCATCGATGGCACCCCGTAACCACAAACGAATATCAGTAGCCACTTGATCGTTACGTGAACGACCAGTGTGCAAACGTTTGCCAGCATCACCCACCAGCTTGGTGAGGCGAGCTTCAATGTTCAGGTGTACATCTTCTAAAGCAAGCTCCCATACAAAGGTGCCCGCTTCAATTTCTGAACGAATCTGAGCCATGCCTTTTTGAATCTGAGCCAAATCATCTGCACTGATGATTTTCTGTGCGGCCAGCATCTCAGCATGCGCCAATGAGCCTTGGATATCGACCAGGGCCATGCGTTTATCAAAATCAACAGAGGCGGTATAACGCTGCACGAGTTCCGCCACAGGCTCAGTAAAGCGAGCCGACCAAGCTTGGTCTTTGTTGTCTAAAGAATTCTTGTTTTTGTCTAAATCTGCCATAAACACAAGTATATTGCCTCAAAGGCTTTATTCTTATGGTTATGACACAAATTTCTTATCCTAAAAAACTTGTAATTGCCTCCCGTGAGAGCCGTTTGGCCATGTGGCAGGCTGAATATGTCCGAGATTGCTTGAAAAAGCTTTATCCAGAGTGCGATGTGAGCATTTTGGGAATGACCACTCGGGGTGACCAAATTTTGGACCGAACCCTCTCCAAGGTGGGCGGAAAAGGGCTATTTGTCAAAGAGTTGGAAGTGGCTTTGGAGGAGGGGCGGGCTGATTTGGCGGTTCACTCTCTTAAAGATGTGCCCATGCAGCTGCCGGACGGATTTGAATTGGCCTGCATCATGGAGCGTGAAGATGCCAGGGATGCATTTGTGTCGAATGATTATGCTTCTTTGGCTGATTTACCGGCTGGAGCGGTGGTGGGGACCGCCAGTTTGCGCAGGGAGGCATCTCTTCGGTCACGCTACCCTCATTTAGTCATTCAACCCTTAAGAGGTAATTTAGACACCCGTTTGGGAAAGTTGGATAAAGGTGAGTATGCCGCCATTATTTTGGCGGCCGCGGGTCTTAAGCGCTTGGGTATGGCCAACCGAATTAAAAGTTTGTTGGCCCCTGAGGATAGTTTGCCGGCCGCGGGTCAAGGGGCTTTGGGAATTGAGATTCGTGCGGGCCGACCTGAAATCATGGCTTGTTTAGCGCCACTGAATCATGATCCATCGGCCATGGCGGTGAGTGCTGAAAGAGCTGTTTCTCGTGCCTTGGGCGGTTCTTGCGATGTTCCTTTGGCAGCATTTGCCATTTGGGAAAATGCCCAAGAGCTTTACCTTAGGGCATTTGTGGCAAGTACGGATGGTCAAACAGTGTGTCGGGCTGAAAAAAAGCTTGCCATTGCGAGCGTGTCTCAAGCCGATATCATGGGTTTGCAAGTGGCTGATGAGCTGATTGCGCAGGGAGCTCAGCGCCTCTTACCGCCTCGGTGAGAGATTTTTGATCATGGCAAACATTGTTTTAACTCGGCCGGCTGGACAATCCATGCGATTGGCAGAAATGCTCAAAGAGCGTTTGCCAGACTTAAAGCAAATTCAATTGCCATTGTTGTCGATCGTTCCCAATGAGGATCCGAAGGATGCCAAACGCTTAAAAGAGCTACTCCCACTGATTGATTTGGCCATTTTTGTGAGCCCTAATGCCGTTGAATGCACCATGCGCATGCTTAAAACTGAATGGCCCAAAGAATTGGCCATTGGAGTTGTGGGGGGTGGCAGCCTATTGGCTCTCAAGAACCATGGAATTACAGTTGAGGCGGGTTATCAAATTCATGCGCCAAGTCATGCCACAGAGTGGGATTCGGAAGGATTGTGGAAGGCTCTTAATCAAGTTCAGACTTTGAATTCTTGGAAAGCCAAAAAAGTTCTTTTTTTAAAAGGTTTGGGCGGTCGGGCTTGGTTGAGTGAGCAGATGTTGATGCAAGGAGCGGATATTTATTCGATTGAAACCTATCGAAGAATTCCTTTAGAAGGCAGTTCTACTCTTTGGCTGGCGCTAGAGAAAACCCCTGCATCAGAATCAATGTGTGTTTTGACTTCCTCAGAAGCAGTTCGGCATTTCTCAGATACTTTGAATGCCTATTCAAAGTGGGGGGCAGAGTGGAAAGCTCAAGCGACTTTGTTGTGTTCACATCCACGCATTGAGGATGTTGCTAAAGAAGTGGGCTTTAAAAACGTAGAGATTTGCTCTGCGGGCGACGAGCATTTGCTGACTGGAATTGAGCGTTGGTGGAATCGGTTACAGTAGAAAAAATAGAATCTGGGCAGTCTGAGTAAACTTTGAAAAACAGTATATTGTTGAAAAGCCTGGAGACCAAAAGGAATAGGCATGACTGAACAAGTAAATCCAATCAAGTCGACCGAAAAAAATTCGGTAGATTCTGTTCGTGGTTTTGACACCAAGCAAGCTCAATCTGAAGCCTTGGGGAAGGGCTTATGGAAAGCCTTGTGGATCGCGATGGCAGTTTGTGTTTTGTGGCTTGGATTTGAAGGGGGCATTCGCCTTTATCATCGCCCTGCTAAATTAGATGCCCGAGTGGCTGAACTAGAAACTCAATTGGCTAAAGTGGTTCAGCATGAAGCTGAAATTAACTTGGCTTTAAAAAGTTCCTTAGAAAATCAAAAGAATTTGGCACCAGTGGCCATCAAGATTGATGCGATGATCAATCAAATTTCTCAATTGCCAATGTTGGCTGCCCCTGCTTTGGCGCCGACTTCTACTCAAAGTGTTGCCGTGAATCAATCGTTGAGCGACAAAATTTTTAAGGCGATTCAGTCTTTGGGAGATCAATTGGTGCGCATTCAAGTGGTGGGTGATGTGAAAGATGTGGCGCTTACCCCAGCTGCGCAAGATTTGGTTCGTCAGCAATTACGCCTTCATCTATTGGGCGCTCGGCTTGCTTGGCTGTCACAAATGCCCCAAATGACGCAAGAAGATTTAAATCAAGCTGAAAAATTATTGGCCAAACACTTTCAAGCTCAATCCAAGAGTGTGGTTGAGATGCAAAAAAACTTGAGTGAGTTGCGTGCTGAGATCGCTAAATCACAAACCATGAAAAAAGGTCAGTGATCATGCGTGGCGCATTGTGGTTAGCCTTTTTGTTTGCCCTGGCCGTTGTCATTGCTTTATTTGCTAGCAGCAACGGTGGACACATCACCATTTATTTCCCGCCGTATCGCTTAGATACCAGCCTCAATTTATTCATTGCAGCAGTCCTCACAGTTTTTGTGGTCGGGTTGTTGGCATGGCGAACATTTGCAGCCATCTTAGATTTACCCAAGCAGGCTGCTGCATATCGTCGCAAGCAACGCGAGAACCGTGCGTATTCTTTGCTATCAGAAGCAATTGAAGATATTTTTGCAGGACGTTTTTCAAAGGCGTTGAAAGCCGCTGAGGCTGCCAGCGCTAATTCCAGTTTGGCGGAAACAGCGGCCTTATTGGCAGCTCGTTCAGCGCACCGCTTAAATCGCTATGATGTGCGCGATCAATGGTTGTCAAAAATTCGTTCAGCAGAAAAACAGCAAGCCAGATTGGTGGCGATGGCTGATATGCAGATGGATTCTAATGATGCCGAGGGTGCGTTGAGAACCATTGAGCAATTGCAAAAGGGTGGTGCTCGTCAATTGTTTGTTCAAAGAATTGCATTAAGAGCCAACCAACACCTCAAGCGTTGGGATGAGGTATTGCGATTGACGCATAGTTTGAGTAAACGTGATGCCATTCATCCGGTCATTGCACAAAAAACAGTCCAAGAAGCCGTTGGCAAATTGGTTCAAGAAAAATCAACAGATCATGAAGCCTTATTGGCCATTTGGAAAAGTCTGCCCAAATCAGATCGCAAAGTTTCCAGAGTTGCTTTGGTGATGGCCAAAGGCTTGATGGCGGTGGGTCAATTTGATTTGGCCAGGGAATTCATAGAAGAGTCTTTGAATGAGCAGTGGGATGAAGCTTTGGTATCAATTTATCCAGATTGCTTGCCAACAGGCTCAACCACATTGGTGTTGGCGCAGAAATTAGAAGCTTGGATGATGAAATATCCTGGTGAGCCTGCATTGAGTTTGGCTTTGGCAAAAGTTTGCTTGGCGCAAAAATTATGGGGTAAGGCCAAGTCAAGTTTGCAAGGCGTGATTCGTGACCCTAAAACAAAGCCTCATATGAAAGCCAACGCACACTTGACGATGGCCAAGTTGCATGAAGCGCTTGAAGAATTAGCAGAGGCTTCGGAGCATTACAAACTCGCAGCGCAAATTTTTGCGACGCATTCTATTTAAGCCAGCGCAATAATCGTTCTGTGGTTTTGTTGTAAGGAGGATGCGCCAAAGCGGTTCCCATCCAGGCCTTGACTCCTAAAAATCCTCTGGCATGTAGGATAGGTTTATGGTGACTAAAGCTATCAAATCCTGCTTTGCCATGGTAAGCCCCCATGCCACTTGGGCCAATGCCACCAAATGGCAGTTCCTCAACACACGCTTGCAATAAGGTGTCATTGACTCCGACACTACCAGCGTGCGTTTTTGATAAAACTTGTCGCATCACTTTTTTATCTTTACCAAACCAGTACAAAGCCAATGGGCGATCTTTGCTGTTGATAAAGTCAATGGTGTCATCCACAGACTGAACCCCGATAATTGGCAGGATGGGCCCAAAAATTTCCTCTTGCATGACTTGGCAGTTAGGTGAAACTTTCGTTAATGTGACGGGCATGAATGGCCATTGAGATGAGTCACTCGATTCTTTGAATAGAGGTTTGACTTCAGCCCCCTTGCTCTGTGCATCAGCAATCAAAGCTTGCCAACGACTCAATTGTTGGCTGTCAATTGGATGGGTCAGCTCTTCTGGATTGCTGAATAATTCTTGCGCGGCCTCTTGCAAGGCTTCTTGGAAGTTTGTCTTTAATTCATTTTTAATCAAAACATAATCGGGTGCAATACAAGTTTGACCACCGTTTAAAAGTTTGCCGTAAATAATTCTTTTGGCAGCATCTAGTAAATTGGCGTCATCATGAACCACTGCGGGAGATTTGCCACCCAATTCAAGAGTCAGAGGCGTTAAATTTTCAGAGGCTGCACGCATCACCTGTTTGCCAGTTGTGGTTGAGCCAGTGAACAAAAGATGATCAAAAGGAAGGGATGCAAAATCTTTTGCAACCTGCTCATCCCCTGTGGTGACGGAAAACTCGAGGGGGTGGAAAAATTCACCAATCAGAGTGGCCAGATATCCTGAGGTTCTGGCAGATCGTTCAGAGGGTTTTAGCCAAACACGATTGCCTGCAGCGAAGGCGGCAATTGCTGGAACTAAGGCCAATTGAATCGGATAATTCCAGGAGCTCATGATACCCACAACCCCTTTGGGTTGAGCCTGTATCCAAGCCTTGGATGGTTTAAGGTGCAAGGGCAAAGAAATGTCTTGAGCTTTCATCCAAGACTTTAGATGTTTGATGGCGTACTTTGCCGCTTGGCGAACCATATTTAGTTCTGTCAAACGAGTTTCTACAGAATGGCGATTACCAAAGTCTGCATGAACCACTTTACATAAATTCTCTTCGTATTGGTCAATCATTTTGACCACACGTTCTATGCGTTCTTTGCGTTCAGCAAAGCTCGGTGAGCAGTCATGCTGGAATGCTTTTTTTAAATCTTCAAGGTGCAGGGTCAGAGAGTTCATAAGGGTTCTATTCAAAGATGCCTGCGAGTATAGGGGGGATTTGTTGAATTCAGTATCAGGGATTTGACTGATTTTTAAACAATTTTTACTCAGCCTGCATGAAATTCATGGTCCTATTAAGATGATGATTATGAATTCAATCAAGCTTG
>JACCDK010154473.1_pt1 | contig 27132 bp, 14 predicted proteins | sample 7445871 | NCBI WGS metagenome assembly JACCDK01 (sample SAMN15323436, study PRJNA562643) | freshwater metagenome | isolation source: river surface water | place: USA:Blue River Watershed | collected 2017-08-15 | reverse complement strand
TAGTTGGTGGTACTAATAATATTGGGGAATCTGCATGGCAAGGGCTTCAAAGAGAAATACAAGAAGAACTTGGCCTTGTTCCTAATATCAAAAAAACGATTCCGTTAGAAAAATTTGTATCTAACGATAGTCTCTTTAATTTTCACACATACTTTTGTATAGTTGAATCAGAATTTGTTCCTACGCTCAGCGATGAGCACATCGCCTGGGGCTGGTTTGATCTTAACACTCTTCCTAAACCTGTACATAAGGGATTGGATCTTAGCCTGCGCAATCGCATTATACAAACTAAGATCCAAACTATTATCGATATTATCGATAGTCTTTAAGCCTGCGCTTCACCCCAACGAAGAATAATATTCGCGTTAATCGCACTTCCGGTTACCTTATACACGTTGATAGCCAAGACGTCTGGACCGTTTGGATACGTACCGCGGCCGCCTAGCGGGGTGTTGGTTAACTCTTTTAATGCTTCTAGCGTTAATTCAGCACGTTCACCGGGGTTCGCAATAAACGAGAATACTGTTTCACCAGGTAGCGCATATGGAGGTTGACCAAACAAGAATGTAATATTTGTGTTGCCTGCAATTGATGCGATCGAGTTTTGGTTAAAGTTAACACGATAATACTGCGTTGCACCAAATGTGTCTGGCCCGCTGATGCTGGTTACCTTAGTACCCGCCGGGAACTTAGTCGGATCGCTAACTTCAGTACCTAGTGCTACAGAAATGCTTTCAAAACTTGTTTTTTGGAAGTACAAATAGTTAGTATTAACTAGTGTACCGCCTAGACTTAGAACGATGTTAACACCGGCGTTGACGTTTGTGTTTGAAGGTTGGCTAAAGTATATTAGATAATAACTACCGTAGTTGATAGCAGTAGTGATTGTAGTACCTGCTGGATACTTAGAATCATTAACAGTAACACCAACAAACGCACTGCTGTTAGTCCACGATGTTGTAGTAATATAAGCATAGTTTGTTCTATTACCGCTTGAGTATTGAGTTGTAATAGTTGAAGCCATTGCTCCTTGTGTCTGCGCTGAAGCTGTAGTCTGCGTTGTACCGCTAGACCAGTTTACAGATCCTCCTGGGGCGATCTGTGCAAAGCTAGGCTGGCCTCCTTGACCTAGGCCGCTTAGGCCTCCCCAGGCAATATCACTTGGGTTTGTTGGATAGTTTTGAGGATTCAATACTCCTTCAACAACCATACCACCTGTGCCCGTATCTGAAGTAATTTCAATACCATTCAATAATAACTGCGCACGATTCAACAACTCTCTATCGCCTAAGTCACCAACAATGGCATTAGATACGCTAGGTGCTAGACGAATTAGGAAAGCTGTTTTCTTAGTAGTTGTTACCGAGATCCCAGTTGATGCATAGTTAAAGATGTATCCGCGATCTGAATCAAATCCGCCGTCTGTTAAGAACGCACTACCCCAGTGACTAATAATTGGACTGATAGTGTTACTTACTAGAATAACTCCTGTACCTTCGTCGTGTGTTGCGGCTTCACCTGCGGTAAACGTTCTTTGAGCTCCAGATTGGAAGGCACTCATCGGAACTGATCGGTTACAGCCTGTGAGATACTCTCTAGTCTTTCCAGTAAACGAAATTAATTCGTTGTCGACATAAACGATGCCGCCATCCTCTGGGAAAAATGTTGTGTCTGCTAGAGGAAGAATCAATTGCTGTGAGTCAATACCGCGTGATAGGTAGCTTCTGGCAGATTCGTTGATAACTTCATATCGAACAGGCATGTTACCAGTACGCATGAACGCTTCTGTATTAACGTTTGAGTTACGAATTCTATGTGCAAATACAAAGTTACCGTCTGCACCACGTAACATAAAATCAATAAATCCAGCACCGTACCATGAATACTGAATACCGATCATCTGCATCTTAGTAATGTCAATATTGTATCCGCTTGGACCAGTTCCGTCTAGCCTGTCTCTGTTCCATTCATCTTGTCTAAACAATTGATCTTGTATCTTACATAGTTTAGCCTGTACCGCATTTCTAACTCCGCGATAATCTGGATTGATATACATTAATGTATCGCTGATAACGTTTTGTACAACGTGGGTCATGCCACGAATAACAATACGATCACCTGCTTGTACTTGATCACGGAATCGTGTATTAGTTCCAGTGACTGTATTGGAATCAGCGTTAACGCTAACAACACCAGCTAGTTGGAAAGTTGCACTTCTACGACCAACAGCTACATAATGACCGTCGTATTGCCAGTACAATCCGTTTTGATCGTCGAACGCTCCTGCTCTAACAGTAGCACCGTGCCAATTTAGAATAGAAACCTGACTCTGCGATCCTAGTACGGCTGTGGTGTTTGATAGAGAGGTGTTAGCCTGTATCCTAAACACACGTTCGTTAACTATGTCTGATACTGTATAATCACCATTGTAACCGGATGTTACTACACCGATGATCCTTACTACACCACCGACTTGCAGACCATGATCTACATCATCGGTAGTTACTGTTATAAACGAACCAGGTTCAACTCCGTCTGCTTCTAAACTTTGTAAGTCGTAGCTTGGTGCAAATAGAGCACCAGTAGTATACATAATGCCCTTACCAGATTGATAACGAATGTATTTTTTACTCTGACGAACTGCCTGTGCGCCGTGTTGCGGACCACCGGTACCTAACTGTACTCCACCGTCATACGGTCTATGGATAAAATATGTATCCGGTCTTGGATAGATTGCTCCTGAGATTTCAACGCTGTCATCGATAGTTCCGGATGTTCTAGCAGTATATCTAATTTTGTTTATCGTTGGAACTTGGTCGACGATGAATGGCCCTTCAGCTAACACATGGTTAGTTCCGGAAGATGAAATATCAACTAGAATGTTTGCTCCAGGAACTAGACCGTGTGGAGTAGTGAATTCAACCTCCATAGTAGAAATTGTACCCACTACAATATTTTGCGCATCTGGTATGTCATCTGTAGTAGTTTCTGATAAACCAATTGTAGACCAAATTTGTACATCAGTTCCTTCTACAGCCGCGCCGGAGATGCTAGCATCAGTCACTCCTCCGCTGCCATTAACAGTTGAAATTGTTATAACTGCGTCGTTAGTAATGTCCTCACCGTCGAGATCAGAACCATCAACGTTGATCCTCTCACCGATCCTATATCCAGATCCTGCGGTAGTAGTTGTTACACTATACGATCCTCCTGATCTAGTAATAGAGAATCTTGCTCCTGTTCCTACTGGTTGCTGATAGAACGAAATAATATTAGTAAACGTAGCATCTGGTGTTGTTCCAGTTCCTGCTGCCGATACTGTTAAGATACCTCCTGAGCCGTCAATAGTAGATACTGTTAGTACGCAGTCGTTAACAGTGATTAATCCGCCTAGTCTATTACCGTAAATTCTAATAGTATCGTTTACGCTATATCCAGAACCTGCGGTAGTTGCAGTAGCAGAATACACTCCTAGATTCTTTTCTACGGTAAACACTGCACCAGTTCCTAAACTTTGATCTGATGATGTGCCGCTCACTGTAAATGTAACTATCTCACCAGTACCAGTAGCAGTTCCTGACACAATCGATACAGAGTCAATTGAACCAGTACCAGTAGCAGTTCCCGAGGTGTTTGATAATGTAAGAATGTCGCCTGTTCCGCCGACAGTACCAACTGTTAGAGTACAGTTATTAGCTGGGGCAGCGCCGCCGAGCTGTGTTCCTAAGATTGTAATTGTATCTCCTGGTGTATAACCAGTACCTGCAGACACTATTAGAGAAAAATAACTAGTTCCGGATCTAGAAATTGTAAATGTTGCGCCGGTACCAATACCCGAAGTAGAATCTGGTATTACAGTCGGATAGCTTTGCGATACTGCTTCTACATTTAGAGTAAGATCGTTGGCTGTGGTAGCACCGCCTAATAACGTTCCCGGAATCACAACATCGTCACCCGCCGAATAATTAGATCCTGGACTATTAACAGTAGCCGCAGTGTAAGAAGTACCAACTCTTGTAACATTAAATGTTCCGCCTGTACCACTGCCTGTGGTGCTGCCTTGGCTTAAATTAGTATAACTTTGTTGTACAGAATCAACAGTGATTGTACAATCATTAGCCGGTGTTGTTCCCCCTAGGTTGGTTCCTAAGAATGTTAATTGTTCATTAACTGCATAATCACCGCCTCCAGTATCCGCAGTAGCAGAGTAAGATCCGGCTACTCTTGTTATGTCAAATATCGCGCCGAGACCTGTACCGGAGCTCGAATCCGGGCTTAGATTGTTAAACGTTCCGCCGGATGAGCCACCAGTAGCGTCGGGAGATAATCCTGTATATTCTGCGTTTCCAGTAGCTCCGCTGCCTGAATATGTAAAATCTAAAATAGATCCGCTAGTGTCAACTTCTGTTGGTCTAACAATAATATCGTTATCTGGGCTAGCGCCTCCTAGATTGTCACCTGGAATTTTAACATAGTCTCCAACATTATATCCATCGCCTGCTAGATTTAATGTAACAGATGAATAAGAACCAGAAGCCAATACTACATCAAATGTAGCACCAGCGCCGTCGGACACATCATTAGAACCAGCAACGTTGGTAAAGGTATTGACGTCACCTAAAATATCTTCGGCTAGTGAACCAGATAAGCTCAGTGTAGTTCCAACAATATTTGTAATGAATAGAGCTGTTCCAGCGCCGTCTTCGACAGCCATACCTTCTTCAACACCAGATACGTTTTCTAAAGTTAAGGTAGTTTCGCCGGTTAACGAATTCTGTGTTACCTGTTTTGTAGTTACAGAACCACCAGTACCATATACGGCTGCTACTTGTGTACCACTAACTACTCCCGAACTCACAATAGGAGAGCCTAATTCTGGTGCTGTTCCTGTAAATGCGATTAGATCGCTACCTTCAGGAGTAATCCATTTTGATGTAATAGTTCCGCCGTTACCTTCTGAATAGACTGAAAATACTGGACGTCCGATCGCCGCGCCAGTATAAAATCCTCCATATCGAATCTGTGTATAGGTTGTTGCAAGAGTGTCACCGCTGTTTCTACCAACTTTACTCTGAGCATAGTAGGTGAACTGGTTACTTGATACTACAGTATTAACAATAAATGAACCTTCAGCACGAGCAAAACCGCTTACAGAATTACCTAGTGCTTTAACAGTTATTGGATCGCCAGCTTCGAGTCCATGTGATCCGACAGTGGTTACTGTAATTAAAGAAGCACCAATACCAGCAGTTCCGGTACTAGCATCAGTAGAAACGCTAAACACTTGAAGATCAGTTCCAGGAATTTCATATACACCTGGATAACCTCTCTGAAGACCAATAGCGGCCCACTTAGTTGGTTGCAGGCCGTACTCAAAGTCAGCGTCAAGCATACTCTGAGGGTATGCTACACGCATACGTTCAATGGCATCTGTACCAAAGTCGTAAGGCCTTACTGCTAATTCTGGAACTTCTACAAATATCTGTAGGCTATCAGACGCTGACATATTAGTAGTGTCAGCGAATAATTGTATTGTAGTAATAGCATCAGCAGTTGCTAGATAAGAAGGGAAGTCCGGATCTCTGTGATCCATGATATGATCTTCTCTTCTGTAGTAAGTAAAGCTGCCTCGCAATGAAGCATCGCTAAAGTTGTAAATGATTTCGTTAGTTTGACTGTTGGTTACTAGCAATAGATCGCTCGGTGCCCAATATCCTTGAACCTTAACCTGACTGCATCCATTTTCAAGTACTGGAAGGTAATCTGGGCCGTTAACGATAACTGCGGTCAACTGTTCAGTTAGTGTATCAATTCTTGTGTCCGCACCACTTTCAGCGGTAACAGTAAGGTCAATAACTTGATCAACTGATGTTTGCTCCGACGGATAAAGTGTGTTGTTCCAAATATAATTCTTTAAGAGATCTCTAATCCATTCATGTACAACAGCTTCGGGTGTTCTATCTCCGTCTACCTGAGGAGTCTGTCCGATCCAGTAGAAACTAGAAATGTATCTAGTCTTAACATTGCCACCATATCGTAGATCATTCAAGTAAGCAGACAGTACATATCCGATATCTCTCGAACACTTTGAAGTATCATATGTGTAGTCTCTGAACACAGCACCATATTGCGGTGTTGGTAGCTCATCAAGTCCGTCTACGATAACATCGATAACAGTCTGTGAAAGAGTATCAATTCTTGCTCCTGCACCCGATTCAGCGGCAGCGAGCCCTGTGTTTTGAGATTGTGCTGATTGTAGTGAAGGATAAGCAGTATTTGTAAAGATATAATCAGTGATCATATCTCGTAGCTGTGCGTGAGCGGCAGCTTCTGGTAATCTTGTTCCGTCTACCTGCGGTTGACCACCTAACCAGTAGTAGTGTAGTATTCTTGCAGTTTCAGTATTTCCGCCATAACTCAAATCGGTTAAGTAAGCATCAATAATGTAACCAACGTCTCTCTTACACTTAGTAGCAATATATGTGTCAACTGCTACCACAGTGTCGATAATATCTGTGCTGGCAGCTAAGATTGCCGCACCCTCGTCAGCAAGACCCCATGCTATATCTGGGTAAGTTTGAGTTCCAGGAAGAGAGGTTGTTCCAAATTCAACCACGTCTGAAATAACTTGACAAAGAGCCGCTACTGTGGCCGCGTCTGACGAGTTAGCTACTGCACCACTAGTTGATTGAGTAGCAGTATTTCCTGAAGATTTTGTTACTGTTTGTCCTTGAACAATTTGTTCAACGACGGTCTTTAATCTGCCATATGCGGCTACTGTTTGTTCTTGGTGTGCTTCTGTGATCTGTGCCGCGCCACTGTAATAGAAAAATTTAGCATTATAGTAGGTTGCCGAATTGCCGCCGTATAAAATATCGTAGGCAAAAGATTCTACAGCATACTTAACATCTCGAGTACACTTTGCCACATTGTGATTGTGATCTGGGTAGTTTACATTGACCCACGCATTAATCTCAGCTGTAATGAAATCAATGTTAGCCATTAATTGATCTTTTGCGGCAATCTGGCTTGCTGATCGTCCTGATGTTGGATTTGTAAATGTGATCGCACTAGCAACTTCTCTACCGTTTTGTGCAATGTTTAAGACTTCGTCATAAAATGCATTAGACCTTGATACTGCTGTGGCATTTGCGGCAACTTCTGTAATTGCGGCAACTTCTGTTTTTGTAGCAGATATAGTATCAAATACTGTAGACGTTAGATCTGCAGAATTAGATTCTGCAATTCCTAAAAATACCGCATTATAGTTTGTTCCAAGAGCTACGTCATATGCAGATCCCTGGATAAAATATCCAATGTCTCTCTTACACTTAACTGAATTATAATCAGTTGGCTGTATATCGACAAATGGTTCTACGTTATTTCTTACTTGGTCTTCAATCCAAGCTGATAATTCTTCTTTTAAAAATTCTTTGTTAGCAGTTAATGATGCAACAGCATTGGGATAGTATGTTAAAGCAGAGTCTGCTATAATCCTATTTGTGATAAATGCATTTGCTTCTGCTTTAATAAATTCTACGTTTCTGTTTAATAAGTCATAGGCATTGGGTAGCAGATTATCGCTAGCTGAAATGCCTGGTATAAAAACGTAATTGTCTATCTTCTTTTTTGCCATCTAATATTCTCCGTCATGCTCCAAACACGATTGCAAACGCACTTACTCTGTTGTCAACATAGTCTTTTCGCGTTGCTTGATTTGACTGTGTTGGGGCGTCGACTATTTCAACGTTTGTAAAAACTGCTCTCGCAGGCGATGTTGTTCCAATAACAGTCGCGTCAATTTTTCCAGGACCGGTTATTGTTAGTTCAGTTCCTGTTATTCCGCCAGCAACTGTTAATAAATTTGAACCTTCATATGGTTCAAAGTAGTTTTCATCTGTTGGTAAATTTCCAGTAGATGGTACTATGCATAGATATAGGTCATCTTCGTATCGAACTACATCTCTAAAATCATATTCTACTAGTAGGCTAAAATCACCTCTGAATGTAACTTCTAGTAATGCACCGTCGGCGATATCAATTCTAGTAAATGCGCCAGTAGCCGGTGTTACATCACCAATATTAATATTGTTAATTGATCCAGGTGTTGGACCAAAGTTATTTAAAACAATGCTACCGTTTTGTACTCTTAGATATGGAGTTGATCCTTCTGAAACTGTCAGGTCTCCCTCAATCTCTAGGGATTGCAAAACTCCAACTTTGGTTAGGTAACTTCCGGTGATTCCGTTGCCTAAACTTACTGAAGAATCACCGTCCTCGATTAGCTTCTCTCCAGCAACGATGATATTATCAACCGTTAAAACAGCAGAACCACCTCCACCGCCATCATCACCACCGGTAGTTACTGTAATCGATCTAACAGTAGCATTACCGCTGCCGTCGACAAGAAATCCTGGGCTTCTAAAGCCGCTGTCAGACGTTAAAGGTTGAAACGATACTGGCATTTAATTCTCCGTTAGAGTATTTATCTTTGCAGTTTTTTCAGCATTTTTAATGCAAATCAACCCAGGAACCGTCAGCATATCCTTGGAATTTATTTGAAGTAGAATTGTAAATTATGTCACCGTTAGCAGGTGTTAAAGCGTTTCTTTCAGTTGAAGTATAATTCTTTAATCTTAGTGTACCATTTATAACTCTAACAGCAACGCCGGCATCTAAGTCTATAGTTGTTTCTGACTCTATAGTTGGTGTACCTGTGCCAGTACTGACAAATCCCTCGGCAGTAACAGTATTATTAACCACAATAGCAGTGTCAGTTTCGCTACCACGTGCGGTTACTGTTGCTAGTGTATCTGATCCCGATCCGGTAAATGTAATAGTATCGCTGGTCGCATTAGTAGTAATAGTGATGCCGCCAGCTCCGACTAAGGTTAGCGTATCAGTGGCCGAATCTGCGATAACACTTGACTGTCCAGATACGGCAATAGTTTTAAATGAATCTGATGCTGTTCCACCACTACCTGGTATATAACTTCCACTGCCGCCGCTTCCTTCTAAAGAGCTGTCAAGATATGACACAGGTTCTGGCAATGTTAGAGGATTGATAGTTTCTACATAGTTTGCAAATAAAACTAATTTAGCACCAGCAAAACTGCTGTCTGCTGGACTAGCTTTTAGGCTAAACCAGCTGTCATTAACTTCAGCGGATAAGACGATGATCGCATCGTCGATGCCTGTTTTAGCATATACAGTTACCGTGGCTTGATCTGGCCTAGCACATACCATGGCTTGCATAGTTTCTTTTTTATTTGAGCTATACTCAACTGTTATGGTGTAGTTTGCTGAAGAAAAATCTCCAACATAAAATCGGTCTATTTCTGTATCAGTATAGATAGGAATCCATTTTCCCTTGTGAGAAAGGCTCGATCCGTTGATAAATCGAAGGGTATTTTTTTGTCCGTTATCTACTAGTCTATTAAGGTTAAGCATAGTCAAAAGTCTCGTTTTTAATATTTATCAGCTTCAAAAACATTGACAGGGTTGGTGAAGAAATGCTAAATTATATTAGCAGATAATAGCCGAATCTAATTCCGGAGAATATATGAGATCTAAAGCATTTTTTATCAATGGCGGTGCGGGACGAGTAATTTGTTCGATTCCAGCACTAGAAAAATACCAAGAAGAGAACCCAAATGATGATTTTTTAATCGTTTGTGAAGGGGGTACTGATTTCTTTAAAGGACATCCTACCCTATACAAACGAACCTATGATCACTGGCATAAAAATCTTTTTGAAGAAAAATTAATTAACATGGATATTGTTACTCCCGAACCGTATAGAGTTTGGGAATACTATAATCAAAAATGTAGTCTTGCCCAGGCGTTTGATATCGCTATCAATAACAAGGGTGTGCGAGAACTTCAAAAACCTACACTTAGACTAAGCCAAGATGAGCTTATTCTAGGTCATGATATCGTTGAAGAAGTTAGAGAAAAAACTAAGAAAGATAAAGTTATTGTCTTTCAACCGTTTGGTCGTGGTGTAAGTGTACACAAAACTTCAATTCATGATCCTAGCGGACGTAGCTTCGAAGGTTCACACGTAGTTGAGATTGTTAAAAAATTACAAAAGAAATATTCTGTAATTTTTATGAGCGAATTTGGTATTGATTTTAGTGCCCATGGCGCCAAAGATCCGGTGGCACATCCGCAGAATGTAAGTCTACGTCAATGGGCAGGAATCATTAATTCTGCAGACTTATTCTTAGGTTGTGATTCTAGTGGTCAACATATTGCTTATGCGCTAGATAAACCAGCCACTGTTGTAGTCGGGTCGACATTTGCTGTTAATGTGTCTTATCCAAACTACTCAAAATTTGATGTTTTAGACATGGGCGGAGATGTTAGAAGATACAGCCCTATAAGAATCACCATTGACGAAGTAGCTGACAGAACCAATGACGGAATTATGGTCATGAATTCAGCTATCGAGGACGCTATCGTAGAATCTGCTAGTAAAATGATTGAAAAATATTCTTCTAACAAAGAAAAACCTGCATCAACTGTTTCTGCAATTCCTCCAGCTAACACACATCAATGTCCAGCATGAAAAGAGTGTTCACATTTGGATGTAGTTTTACCAGCTACGCATGGCCAACGTGGGCTGATCTCTTAGGTGAAGAAGTACCCCATTATGAAAATTGGGGGCTCGCCGGTATTGGTAACAGAGCCATTGCTGAACGTGTGGTAGAATGCCATGTTAAAAATAAATTTACTAAAGATGATGTAGTAGTTGTTCAGTGGACTACACACCTGCGTAATGATTTCTATAATCAAAATCCAGACTGTTTACCTGAAAGACAAATTGGTTGGAAAACTGCTGGTAGTATTTTTAACTATCACAATATTAAGATCTATGATCAAAAATGGATTGATACATTTTTCTTTGAGCCTGCGTACCTAATGCATACCTTTAACCATATAGCAATGGTACAGGGTCTATTAGAGTCTACAGGTTGTCAATGGTATATGTCTAGCATCGGTGATGTACGGAACATGGGTTCTGATATCGACGACGGGTTGGGACACGGAGAAACGCTGTTGCTAGCTCCGGATGAACGAGGTGTAGAAAAATTAGCATGGGTTAAGATTCCAGAATTAGAACCTTACAATAAGTTATGGACTGACTATGAAGATCGTTGGCTTAGGCCCATGTCTTATACTGCTAAAGAAAATGCTAGTGGATTCTTTTGGTTCCAAGCTAAAGATGATAAAGAGCCCTGGAAGGAAAATCATCCTAGTCCAAGACAACACAATGTTTGGCTATTAGAAAATCTCAAACCAAAATTAGGCTTACCTTTAGAAACTACACCTGGCCAACAATTAATCATTGACAGCATTGACGAATTACATAATAATAACAGACATGACAAGAGAAAATTTGATCACTTGCTTCAATTAGCACATTTTAAACGGCCCGACCATTTTGTTTGGCCAAGAAATTACTTAGGATACTAAAAACATGCTTAAAACTTTAAAGAAAGATATTTGGATTGCGGCCATTGCTAGAGGTCACAACGCTAGTGTCTGTTTGCTTAAAAACGGAGAGATCGTTTTTAGCATCGAAGAAGAACGTCTAAGCCGGCACAAATATGACGGTGGTCCGTATGCGGCAATGATGCGTATTTTAGACTATACAGACAAACTTGATTATCTAGTAGTTGCACACACTCAAAAACTATCTGAAACTGCGGGTCGTGTTGACTTTAGTGGTGATGACGTTTATACTGGTCTTGCTAGAAAACTTGGTTTAATCAGCAGAAAAGAAAATCCGTATGAACACCCCCAAGTAGTGGACCTAAGTCATATTCACCACAAGTTGCATGCGGCCTGCGCATTTTACCGTTCAGGATTTGATTCTGCGGCGGCGCTAATCGTCGACGGTGCTGGCACATTTATTCCGTTAAACTACGGTGGTGAACAGCTAGTTGGTTGGGAAACTGAGAGCATCTATGACTGCGATTATCCGCACACATTTAAGACTTTATACAAACACATCGGTCTTCGCGGACCAACTCCTGGACTTAGAGCATCTGATTTCCCAAGCGATGTCTATGACGAGCCAGGATCTACGCATGAAGTATTAATCACTGATCGTGCAGGTATTACCAAAGTCTACGAAGCAGTTACTGAATACTGCGGTTGGAGTTCCATCGAAGCAGGTAAGACTATGGGACTATTCCCGTATGGAAAAGAAAATTCAGCTATTCCAAAACTGTTTGACGACTCCGCTGTTGCGCCATTATCTAATAGAAATTTAATTGTTCCAACGTACCCCAACGGAGCAAAAGTTAATGAAGGTTTATTTCCTTTCTTAGAAAATAGAAATGCTGAAGATTTAACATATCTTGAAAATCGCCGCGATCTTGCCTATGCATGCCAAACACAGACACAAGAGCAAGTGCTTCGATTAATTCGTAAAGCCGCAGAAATGTCAGGTAAAAAGAAAGTTGTTATCAGCGGTGGTTATGGTCTAAACTGCGTGGCTAACTATTGGTATCTGCAACATCTCAAAGAAGATGATATTGAGATTTATGTAGAACCAATTAGTAACGATGCGGGCACTGCGATCGGTGCGGCATTGATGTTCTACAAACAGTTAGTTCCTAGCAGTAACATAGATTACAGTAAAGATGGTTTATATCTTGGTTTCGAACAGCACTATACTGCTGAAGATTTGGAGCTGTTTAAAGAAACACATAACATTGAAATCTCTGATGCTACTGACAACGATGTAGTTGATTTGTTGTTAAACAAAAACATTGTTACTTTTTTCCAAGGCAGAAGTGAAAATGGTCCTAGAGCTTTAGGCAATAGAAGTGTGTTATTCAATCCGACGTACGAAGATGGCAAGGACTTTGTTAACCTAGTCAAGCGTCGAGAGTATTTCCGTCCATTTGCAGGTAGCATTTTACAAGAACATGTACACGAATGGTTTGATCTTAGAGGTAAAGAATCAAGTCCGCATATGATGTATGCTGTAAACTGCCAACCCGGTGTTGAAGCCAAGATTCCTTCGATTATTCATGTCGACGGTACTTGTCGTATCCAAACAGTTACAGAAGAAGAAAACAAGTTATATCATAGATTAATCAAAGCCTTCTATGATAGAACCGGAGTTCCTATCTTATTCAACACTAGCTTTAACCTAGGTGGAGATCCATTAGTTGAAACACTCGAAGATGCTATTGATACACTAGCACGTAGTGACATTGAATACTTGTATTTGCCAGAACTAGGAAAACTAATTAAAGTACCAAACAAGTAATCAAACAAAAAGGGCTCTAAGAGCCCTTTTTTATTAGCTAATATTTTTTAAGAAATATAGCCTTTAGTTCTTGCCCATGCTCTAGCATCCCAACCTTGAATTCCACCTTCTTCATACGGAGTATGGTCTTCATCAGGACTTAGAGGTAATTCTACCATCCATGGGTCAAAGGTTTTGATTTTAACTGCATCAAACGTAGCACCAGTTCCAGAAGAACTTGTTGTAAACGATACATTTGCGTGTGTTGCTGAAGGTTTATTATTAGAGTCGCCGCCAGAGACGCTAAATGTTAAAATTTCACCATTGCTATCAACTGTTAATACAGTTATTGTTAGGTCATTAGTTGTATCAAGTACGTTAGATGCTACAGTAATTACATCTCCTTCTGCATAGCCTGTGCCAGCTGACGTTAAAGTTGCGCCAAATGCTTTACCGTAAACAACTGGTAGGTCACGTAGTGCATGGATGTATGCTGTCCAATGGTCTTTTAGAACTTGTGGAAGATCTGGAGCAACTTTGTCATCACAAATGTGTAACATTGTTGCACGTTTTCTACGAATTTCTTCCCATGACATGTGAGGCCTTTTCCATGGATAAGGAGTTTCAAATCTTTCGCTAGTAGGGTCGTAGGTGATATCATGCACTTCAAACACGTGGTCTGGCATAATTGGATCTGGTCTACGATATACACCGCCGCTAGGTAATTCAACTTCTAAATTTGGAACATCGTTTGCATTAACTGTTCTACTAGCACCAAATAATGTGCAAAGTAAAGGATTAGAGTTACAATCGATTTCAACTTTGTATTGATTTAAAGGAGTTGGTCGATCGTCTGGCTCATGCCAACCGCCGGGTGTTCTTTTATTTGTTGTACTATCCACATACACAACAATTCTTTCTGGACCTTCATATGTCCATGTAGCAGTCTTACCTTGAGTGTTTGACTGAGAAAGGTAATCGTCTGTTTGTGGATAAACGAATGTCTTTGTTATGTTTGCCATATTTCTCTCTTATTAACCGTATGTTACAGAAACCATTCCGCCTGCGCCAAATTGACCGCATGCGCAAGGCCAGTGCATTTGTGCTGATAGACCGCCACCGCCTGGATGGCTTGGTTGGCAGAAGAATGAGTAGCCACCATATCCGCCACATGAACAACCGTTAGGTCCAAAGATTGGTCCTGATTGTGCGGCTGGTCCTGCAGGTGCCCATTGTTTACCTTGAGCTCTACAGAATTGACTTGTTTGATATCCGCCGTGTGATCCAGGGATACAAACGTCACCGCCGTAGGCACAGCAACAATATGGGAACATACTTTCGCAGGTATATGCACCACCGTAACCCCAACAGAATGAACATCCATTAGATCCGCCAGTAGCACAGAAATTACTTAGACCGTAGCCAGTTACATAAGTTGTGTAGCCAGTAAATCCGTTTTGACTCGGTGAAGAACAGCTTGTACCTGCCGCACAGATTGTATAGGAACATCCGCCTAGTTGTGTACTTCTAACTGTTTTTACAGCATAAGCACCTGATCCGCCTGGGTTACCGAACATACAGCAACATGCACCCGGGCCGCCACCGCCTCCACCCCAAATTTCAAAAGTTACCCAAGTAACTCCTGTTGGTACTGTCCATAAGCAACAGCAACCACCGTTGTTCACTGAGTTAAAATTGCTATTGTAAACAGAAAATTCGGCAGGTGTAACTGACGGTACTAATCCTGTTCCAGGTACTGTATAAATTAAATCTCTTAAATTTGCCATTTTGCGCCCTTATTTGTACGAAATAATAACTAGGCCGCCAGCGCCCCAACCACCCCAGCAACATCCACCGCCATAACTAGTAGCACTTCCGCCTCCACCGCCTGGGAATATTGAATATCCACCATACATAAAGCAACCGCTTCCTCTGTTACATTGATCAAAAGATAATCTTGCTCCGCTACCGATGTATGTTGGACCTGGAACGATTCCGTATGATTGGAATCCGCACCATGCCGCGTGGCTAGCACCCGATACACCACAAATACTAAAGTCGCCGCCACAAGTGCAACCGCAACCTGCTACGATTGATGTAGAATCCCAACCGTTGGAGAACATCCAGAAGCATTCTGTACGTCCGCAACCGCCACCTGAAGCACATAAGTTAATATTTGAATAACTGTTTGCTACTGTAACATGATTTACATAGCTTGGAAATCCTGTGGTTCCGCAACAGTTTGGTGAACAACAACCAGTGCTGCCAGCACACACTCTAAATGTATCTCCCGGCGTTACTTTAATAGTTCTTCTAGAATACGATCCCGAACCACCACTTCTTTGATCTTGCTGGCAGCAACATGCACCAGCACCGTCACCACCACCGCCCCATACTTCAAATTTTGCCCAATACACACCAGTAGGTACTGTCCATAAACAGCATTGTCCCCCATTCTGTGGGCTAGAAACACTAGTATTATACACAAATAACTGTGTTAAAGGAGATGACGCTGATACTACGTTATAGTTTGAATCTGGGAACAGTGATCTTAAATTTGACATTTTCTACCCTTTAATTAAGCTGGCTCAGTTCCAGACTCTCTAACTTCGTCCGGTGCTACTGGATATGGAACTTTCCAAGCATCAACGCCTGCAAATGTAGCAGGTAGATCACGTAATTTTTGTCTGTATTCTTCCCATGCGGCTCTTAATTCTGGTGTATGTGCATGTAAAATTTTAATATCTGTACCTGCTAAATTCTTATTACGAGAATCTCTTAATTGATCCCATGTTGTATGAGGATTCTTCCATGCACCTGTAAAATCAAATCCTGTAGAAGGATCATAACTAATTTCAGTTAGTTCATAAGTGTGATCAGGAGGAATTGGATTTGGTGTTCCGTAGACGCTACCGTCCGGTAACACTTCTTCATCGTGTGGCAGTGTTCCATAATCGATCTCGTTGTGGACGATACTAGCAATTAGTGGATTTACATCAGCATCAATTGCTACTTTCCACTGCCCTGCCGGTACTGGAACATCCGCACCATTGTCTCTTTCTGTATAATGAAATTTACCGATAACTTTTTTAGTAGTTTGATCAACAAAGATCCACATGTATCTTGGACCAGTGTAGGTCCAAGTAGCTGTCTTACCTAGATTATTTGTCTGAGCTAGATAGGAGTCAGCTAGGTTATATGTAAATGTCTTTTCAATTCTTGTATTTTCAGGCATTTTATTTCCTCTTAACTCATTAATAATATGTAACCATAACTAGGCCGCCGGCTCCCCAGCCGCCCCAACAGCAAGGTCCGCCACATGCGCCACCGCCAGTGCCGCCGCCGCCGGGCCATGCACTAGCACCCATTCTATAACAACCGGAAATAGTCATCCAGTTGTAGCAGGTATCGTAGCCTTTGCGTGTTGTATTTCTAAACTTAGGTGCTCCCGTAACTATGTCCCATGTTAGGTTGTTACAGAAGTTACTGGTCATCGATGGCGAACGTAAACTTGATTGGCCAAAGTCTCCAACACCGCAATGTGTTGAATCTACACCACAGCTTAGTTCACAAATACCAGTACAACTAAATCCGAACCACCAGCAACGACCTTGTCCGCCGCAACCGCCAGTGGCACAGGTTACTGTAGCTCCGCCGGTTGAGCAAATAACATAACTTGGAAAACCGCAAGTACCGCAACAGTTTTGCTGGCAACATCCAGACCCTGCCGCACATAATCTAAATTGACAACCTGCGGTTACTGCAATAGTTCTTCTATTGTAGCCACCTGCTCCGCCGTTAGAAGCAGGCCACATACAGCAACATGCACCCGGGCCGTCGCCACCGCCGCCCCAAACTTCAAAAGTAGCACTTGTTATTCCTGATGGAACTGTCCATAAGCAACAGGCGCCTCCGTTTGTTACAGAGTCGTAGCTGCCGTTGAACACTGTAAGTACATACTGTTCAACTTTTGCTCCCGGAACTCCAATTAGTTGTCTTAAATCTGACATGTGTTATCACCTTTTATCTTACAATTAACCAACCATATGTACTACCTGTCCAAACAAGTGTAATAGCGGTGTTGTTGATGTTAAGTGTCAAATCTTCAGATAAGTTTTGAATTTTGTTACCGTTTCTGCCAACAGTTACGTTACTAGAACCAAACACACCTGTTGCGTCAATGATCTGAATAGAATCATCTACTGAAGGTGATGAAGGTAATGTAATAGTAAAACCACCAGCTGTACATACGATTCTGTCGTTTGCTACGGCAGAATATGTAGTACCAACTGTTCTAGTTACTGTGCTTACGGTACCAGTTGTAGTTAAATATCTTCCCATAATGAGTGTATCCTTTGAATGTATTTATGCCACAGGCGTTTCAATACCGAACGCCACAGCACTTACATTTGCATTACTAGATCTTACAACCAGGAATTTACCTGCTTGCATAACAATACCCGTGCGCTCTAGTACGCCTTTACCGCCTACTTCAGCATCGTATTCAATATATTCAGCATCTGCTGGGGTTGCTGAATCACATACAGCGATTCTTACTCCGCAGGCCTGATTTCCTCGATTACACAATGATACTGATACTACTGAAAACGTATCAGCTGGGCATTGATATAACGTTGTATCTGTGGCTGCGCTAAGGCTTGCTGTTCCTAGTCTTCCTGTTGCCATGTTTAAATCTCCGTTATCCTAATAAAAAGAAGTTCAGCGCGACTGGTGTTCCATCAACGCCTCCTAAGAAGTTCATCTTACTTGGTATGTTAATTTGAACTCCAGTTGTGGTTGAAATCTCATCGTTTGCAACGTAGATAACACCAGCTGTTAGTGTATTTACGTTCAATGAGCTACCACCACCACCAATTTGGCTCGCAATATATGCTTTAATTGCTCGCTGTGTTGGTACAACACTATCTGAATCTGCTGTAAAATACGGGTCAGTTGAGAATTCGTTAATTGTAGCACCTGTGCCACCTAACGCTACAGATCCTAACTGTAGTTCTTGCAATCCAGAAATATTAAATGCATCAGCATTAAGTGTAGCTACACCAGTTGCCTGTTCAACGTTGAACAGACCACCAACTCGGAAGTTACCGTCTTGGTCAGTACTTGTATAGAACACACGACCACCGCCGTTTTCTACGGTCTCGTTCGCTGGTACAGGATCTTGTGTAAACAATCCTGGGTAGTTTGTCTGCGCAAAGTTACCAGTACCAATGCTTAAGAAGTCATGTCCAGTTAGACGAACTTGGCTGTATAATATTCTAATATCAACTGCTTCGTTGTGTGCTGGAGACTCAGCCGCACCCATCGTTGGGCTTAATTGTAGAGTAGCTGTGTAATTTCCTTCAGTACCAAGGAAGTTTGTAACAGCAACAAGTTTGTAGTAAACATCGTTAATTGATGTTAATCTTACGTTTGATCCAGGTACTGGTCTGCTGGTTAGATTTCTAACATTAATATAGCTACCAGTTTGGTATCTATCCATAAATCCATCACCTGTTAAGGTTGCGCTAGCAGATGCCCAGTCAGAACCTCTATTATTAAATGTTGGATTAGCCAGTGTACCATTAGCTAGTCTTACATCAAATGTTGCTTCAACGGTGTTGCTCGGATCGATGATTCCAACTGTTGGATCAGATGTATAACCAGATCCCGGTTCAACAATTTTAAATGCGGTGATAGTACCGCCATCGGACGCTACAGATACACGAGCCATTGCTGTACAACCTGTTGCAACAGAGTTAGCTGTGGTTGCACCTGTAGAAATTTGAGCCCAAACACCTGATCTCGATGGGTTACCAAAGGCAACTGCGGACCAGTTGGCGATAGAACTCAATGAGCGGCCTGTCCAGTTAGTACCATCTTCAGATGTTGCGGCTGTAGCAGAACCTTGCTGTACTACAAAGAATAAACCTTGACCGTAGGCAACTTTGGGTGCTGTACCAAAAGTTGACGGTAGTGTGCCTGTAGACCAAGTAGTACCATCTTGGCTATAAGCGTAGCTTGCAGAGCTTTCGCCCACTGCGATAAACAAATTCTTACCAAATGTAATGCTTGTCCATGTTCCAGCAGGTAGTGTAACTGCTGACCATGTAGTTCCTTCGTTTGACGAAATAGCACCAACTGTTGTTCCCGATGCTCCGTCAATCGCTACAAGTTTGCCTTTACCGTAGACTACATCTTTATATGCTGTGCCGGTTATTGGCAATGTTCCGGACGGTGCCCATGTGGTACCGTCTGTTGAGCTTGCTGTTTGGCCGCCTTCTGCGATGGCTAAGAACTTAGTTCCTGTCCACACAACAGAGGACCATGAATATGTCGACGGCATAGATCCGCCAGTGGTCCATGTTATACCATCATCGGAATAAGCTGAAGTTGTGCTGCCGGTAGCTACTGCTACGAATCGTCCATCGCCGTTAGCGATGCTGGTCCAAGTAGCACTTGGTAGTGTAGTTGAAGTCCATGTTGTACCGTTATCGGAATAAGCACCTGCTGTACCGCCAGATACTGCTACAAATCGGCCACCTCTTGGGATTCCAGATTCAACAGTAAATTCTTCAACTGCACCAGTTATAGAATCAACTAGACCAACTTTAACTGTAATATCGTTAGTAACTGTTGATCCGCCTAGATCTGAACCGTCAATTACAATTAGGTCTCCGGCTATATATCCTGTACCACCATTGTTTAACTCAACAGTATAAGCTAGTCCAACTGCGTCAACATCAAATGTTGCGCCAGTACCAGTACCGCCAGTTGTTGCTATTCCTGTATCGGAGAAATTAATTTCACCGTAGATCGCATCTGACCAGGTTGTTGAGCTTGGTAAAGATCTAGAAGTTGATGTAAATCCTGGACTAGTGATAGTTACTCTTGGCTCAATTCTATATTGAGTAGTTGCATCTAGAGCTGAAGCGATCGCTGTTCCTGGAATTACATGATCCCAGCCCGCTGTTCCTGTAGAAATCTTATAAACTTGTGCTAGTTTGCTACCAGCATTGTAAGAGTTAATATAACCGTATTGTCCAACACCTGTTCCGGATACGATGCTAATCCTCATACCAGTGTATGCTGAACTAATCGCAGAGTCGGTGGCTGCAATAGTAATGCTTGTTGTGTTACCGCCCTGAGCAACGTTTTCTTGTGTGTTGTAATCGGCACCACCAGTTCCGCTAGAGTCGCCCGGATCTGTTAATCTAATTTCAGTTACACCGCCATCGCGGAATTCATTTGCTGATACACTTAAATTGTATCCTGCACCGCTGACTGTGTAAGTTGCAGTAGTATATTCTTGTCCAGCATTTAAGAACTCAAAGTTCATGACTTCTTCGCCGGTAACGTTAACTGCTTCGACAACTGCATCAAAAGCTCTGTTTGTAACAACGCCAGTAATTGGTGTTTCTGTTAGGTCAACTCCCTCCGATACACAACCATATGTACCATAAGATGAGTTACCGTTAGTAGCACGAATCTTACCGCCGTCTTCTGCTAGGTAACCAATATGTCCGTAGTATGAGAACACAGAAACAAGCTCTACCCTACCGTCATTCTTAACCCAGCATCCGATACCGTCACTTAAAACCTGTGTAAAGTCGTTGGAAACGATAGACTTGTTACCACCGTTATGGAGTGATCCGTCGATCTTTTGACCGACACAGGCTGTACCGAATGTTGTGACGTTTTGTACATATGGTGACTTGTTAATAATCCATGCGCGATTATCATCTGGGCCCCAACCCGGATCTAAGCTAACAAATGCGCCAGCTGTTGGTCTGCGAGTTCCGTAACCGTTAACAGGTCCTAGATATCCGCTTAGTCCTTGAACAGTACAGTTTCTTAAACCAGTACCATTTTGTAGATAGAACATGTCTGATAGTGTAGATCCGTTAACTGCATGAGCATAATGAGTTGCGGCTCTTCTAGAACGATAGTTACCAGTATATACTAAGTCGTATTTGATCGCATCTAAGAATTCTCTTACATCTCTCTGGCATGCTGTAACATCATAAGTGTAAGAAGGATAAGTTGCTGTAATATATGCAGTAGCTTCTTCAGCTAAGAAATCTTTGTTAAGCTCAATTAATCTTGCTGCCGCGTACAATGTTCCATCGTATGTAGCAGTATTCGTACCTTCATATGAACCAGAGAAGATGATGTCTGTAATCACTTCCATGTTAGCATTAATTCTAGCGATAGCCGTTGCATCTGAACCAACGTTAGCGATAGCTTCAGTTCTTAGATATTCAAGAGCAAGCAAGTGCTGTTGTTTTTGTTCTGTAAGAACAACGCTAGCATCTGTACGTAGATATGCCATTGCGGCTTTGATGCTTTGGAAGTTGCTATCAAACATAAAGTCATAGCCAAGAGCATCAATAATCTGTCCTACGTCTCTAGCACACTTAGTTGAATTATATGTAAATTCGTACCAAACTTCGCCTTCGGCTGCGGCCAAGACATTTCCGTCAATCCATGCAGTTACATTATTTTGAATTGTGGTTTTAGCAGAATTTAAAGCACTTTGCGCTGATGTTAATGCGCTAGATACCCATGTTGTACTCGGAGTACTTGTCGCAGGAGCAGTTCCAGTATCGATAGTAGTTATGATCTCACCAATTCTATCTTCAGCGAATGTTGCCGCACCGGCTGAACCTGCTGTTCCAGAAACCTGTGCTACATCTGTTTGTAAAGGTGTTACTGTAGTATTAACAGCGATATCACCTACTAGAGATTGTAGATATGCATAGGCCGCAAGTGTTGCTGTAACTTCAGTGCTGTCAATTTGAGATGCACCACCCACGCCTGCAAAATAAGAATTAGCAGCCACTAGGGTTTGTAGATTTCCACCATAGGTCATATCGTAGCGAAGTGCATCGATAATATATCCTACGTCTCTAGAACAAGCATTTCTATCGTAATATAAGTTAGGATAGTTATCTTCAATATAGGCTAAAATTTCAGCTTGGATAAATGCTTTGTTATCTACGATTAAATCTCTAGCATCACCGTACCCAATTAGATAAGATACATTATAACCTGTAGGTTCTGCCAATGTTAAAATTGGATCGAGTTGCTGTGTCTTATAAGCAATAGCTTGAACTACTGCTCTCATTAATTTTTCTGCTTCTGCACCGTCTGTGATTGAAGCAAATGGCTCAACAGCTACTTGGCTTTGTGTGTTCGAAGGTGTTTTAGTTACAGAAGTTCCTTGAACAACGTCGCTGAGTAGACTAGCAATTCGTGTTAATCCTTCTACACTGTACTGAACATCACTAGCATCTACAAGAGATCCTGCTGGTCGAATATTTGTTGAACGTAGTTCATCTCCAATAATAGCAGTTTCGGCTGGTACTACAATAGGTAGTACTTCGTAGTATGTGCCGGTCTTAACGTTTAATGATACATTAGTTTTAACTGCCGCAGGAATATTCGTTGTTTCTCCGGCTGTAATAGCATCAGTGATGATTCCTACTAGTTCGTCAATTCGATCTTGAACGCCAGTCTCTTCAATTAAGTCTGTATCAATAATTTGATCTATAGTTGTTTGTAAAGGTGTTACTGCAACATTAGAAATAACATCGTCAATTAAAGTTAACCCGTAGTTGATTGCCGCAACAGTTTCTTCTTCTTGTCCTGTAATATAACTAGAACCTAAATCAGTAAAATATGATAGTGCGGCTAATCGAGAACGAACGTTTCCGCCGTGTGTAATATCCCATATTAGAGCATCAACTAGGTAACCCATGTCTCTTTCGCAAAGAGCAGAATCGTAAGTAAATGCGGAAGTGAACGGTGCAATATTTCCTACAATCTGTGCATCGATCCATTCAATGATTTCGGCTTGAATAAACTGTCTATTAATTTCTAATAGCTTGGCAGACATTTGATTCTTTGCGCCGCGCTCGATTTGCTCACAAGCGTATCGAACTGTCTTCCATGGTTTATCAATAGTCGCACCGTATGCTGGGAACGGTTCGTCTGCGCCGTTAGGAGCTACATAGTAAACATCACTGATTACACCAAAATATGCCCAAGTTGGTTCTGCAAATCCGTTAACACGCAGAATTTGACCGTCACGCCCAATTGGCAATCGTGTTGCACCGGCGCCACCGTAGTAGACAAGGTCGCCTTGTGTTGTTAATACGCTCTCTTCAGAGCCTGCAGCCAGTAAGTTCCAGTACGTACCAGTAGTATCATTATCGGGGCGGTTTCCTGTTGCTGATGTGTGAGGATTTATACAGATATAAGAATTGCTTCCGTATCTAATAGAATCGCCTAGCGTGTATTCTTGTCCTGATGCCCAGGCATTAAACCAGCGCATACCATAGTTAAGTCTCTGCCAGTAAGTAGTATTGGGTGGTTTTTGATTTGTGTTGTCTGCGGTGGCAACGTATGTGTAACCATTTAATCGAACAACATCGCCTACTTCGTAAGAATTAGGATTACCCCAGTCACCTTTGAAAGCAAATCCAGTAGTGAACAAACTCCAATCGTCTGAGTTTGTTGTTGGGGTTTGATTAGTATTATTTGTCTTGCTGATGTAAGCATAGCCACCATAAGTGACTACATCGCCTGGTTGATAAACAGCTGATTCATTCCAACTGTCGTCAAATTCTAAACCTTCGACAAATATGCTCCAGTTAGATTCAGCAAATGTTCCTGAAGATGTATGTTGAGTTGTACAGATCCATAGGTCTGCTCCCCACTTAACTACATCATTTATTTTATATCGAACGCTTGAACCACTCCAGTCTCCAAGGTATTCAATGCCCTTGTGTAGATAGTCCCATTTAGATTGGTCATCTTCTAGACCAAGAGTTTCAGTTGCCGCAGATGTATGTCCTTCGTTACAGACATAACTTGTTCCGCCGTAGGTAACTACGTCATTAATTTTGTATCGTGTGTCAACGTCCCATTCGCCTTTCCAATCAAACGATTCGGAATAGATATCCCATTTAGAAAGAGAATCTTCTAGACCAAGGGCTAGTGTAGATGCTGATGTATGTCCTTCATTACATAGATATAAGTTTCCGCCGTATTTTACAACATCGTTAACTTTATATCTAGTATCAACTGCCCAGTCGGCTTTCCAATCAAATGTTTCGCCGAACAAATCCCACTTAGATTGATCAACTTCTAGCCCTTCTGCGTCTGTAACTGCTGAAGTATGTCCGTCATTACAAATATATAGGTATCCGCCGTACTTTACAATATCATTTTGCTTGTAGTAGAATTCTGTTTGCCAGTCACCTTTCCACTGCTGACCATCAGATAGCTGATTCCAACGGGCTGGATCATTTTCAAAATCCACATAAAAGTCTGCGTCTGCTGTATGCCCTATAACACAAACATAGGTTTTACCACCGTATTTGACGATGTCGTCTTTGATATAGGTAGTTCCTGTGACCCAATCGCCTTTCCAAATAAAGCGTATTCTACCAAGTTTAAATTCAGCCATTAAATGCTCCGTTACACATGAAGTTAATGTATTTATTCTTTCTTGAAAATTAAGATTTTAGATGTTACTGCGATCCATAGTTTGAATCGTTTCCGAACGCATCTGAGAACATGTACATAGCTAACATAGTACCCCCAAATCCTGATTTCATCATTACTTTGTTTCTCATCTTAACTTCAGTATTAGTTGTACTAGAAATGCTCTGGAATCCCAACTTTACAGTACCCGCTGTTAACTGTCCTGTAGAAGCATCAGATCCACCGCCCGAAATTCTTCTAGCTATATAGTTTTTAATCGCTCGTTGTGTTGGTACAATATTATTAGAATCTGCTGTAAATGTAGCATCTGTAGAAAATTCTCTAATAACAGTTCCCGAACCACCAACTTGAACTCCACCTAGTCTTAGTTCTTCTAGACCGCTTAATTCAAAGTAGTCTGCACTAACAGAAACGATACCGGTAGATTGCTCAACTTTAAACAATTCGCCAACTCGGAAGTTACCGTCTTGGTCTGTTGAAGTGTAGAATACGCGACCGCCACCTTTATAAACTACTTCGTTTTCTGGTGCAACGTTAATTAAGTTAGTTTCAGGATAAGAAGTTTGTTCGTAGTTTCCAGTTCCGATTTCTAAGAAATCGTGTCCAGTTAGACGAACCTGACTATATTTTTCACGAATAGTCATTTCTGTTCCGTGAGCTGGGCTTTCGTTTCTATCGAATATTGGAGCGATTTGGAATCTAGCTCTATAGTTAGGTGCTGTACCGCCTAGTTGCTGTATTCCAACAATTTTGTAAATAACGTCGTTAATCTCATCAATAACAAGGTTGGCACCTGGTGCCGGATATCTTGTTAGATTTTCAACGTACAAATATTTTCCAAGCTGATAAATGTCAGCGTACCCATCGCCCGTTATTGTGACAGTTGTAGATGTTGTTTGATAACCGTTACCTCTATTAACAAAACTAGGTTGTCCTAATACTCCATTACCTGTTCTACAATCAACTTGTGGCAAACTAGTTAAATTAGGATCTGTAAATGTTAATGTGGGTGTTGTGGTATATCCAGAACCTGGCTCCCACAAGAATATTTCACCGATTCTTCCTGCGGTAATAACTGGTTTTCCTTTTGCTCGACATCCGCCAACTACCTGATAAGAAGTTTGGCCGTCTGTGACTACTACAAATTTTCCTACGCTTCCTGGATTTCCAAACCCAATCGCATTATGAGAGCCTGCTGGCGTTAATGATCTGTTAGTCCACTGTACACCGTCTTCTGAGCTTACTGCATTTCCGCTGAAACTCACAGCCATGTAAACACCTTGACCATACCCAACTGCTTTCCATGAGGAAGACGCTGGGAATGTCTGGGTATACCATGTATCTCCATCAAATGAATACACATATTCGTTAGTATTGTCGCTGGCTACAGCCATGAACTTGTTATTACCAAATGTAATTGAAGACCAAGTATGTGTTGGAAGAATAGTTGTTGATAAATTCCAAGTGATACCATCTTCTGAATATGCCGCACCGTAGTCGCTGATTGCAACAAACAATCCATTACCGTAGGTCACGCATCGCCAGTCAATGGTATATGGTAAAGTCATATTTGACCATGTATTACCATTGTCTAGCGAATATATACCTGTGTTAGTTGTTCCAGTTTTAAGAGCAACTAGTGTTCCTTCGCCGTAGGCCATTGCTGACCAGCTTGCAGAATAAGGTAATGTTATGCTAGTCCATGAGGAACCGTTAGTCGAATATGCGGCAACATCTGTACCAGTTTGTAATGTAACAAATCGTGTACCAGTAAATGCCATGCAGTTCCAACCTGATCCCGCTGGCAGGTCTCCACCGGCACTCCATGTTGATCCATCAGTTGAATACGCCGTAGATGCAGAATTACTTGATACTGCTACAAATCTGCTATTACCGTAGACAACAGAAGTCCATGTTTGAGAAGCCGGTAAATTACTTGATGTGATTGAGAAACTCGGCGCACTAAATGTTAGTCTAGCTTCTAAACGATAAACAGTTGTAGAATCCAACACTGGTTCGATAGGATATCCGCCAACTACGTGATCCCAACCTGGGGTGTCGTCACTTTCTTTATAGATAGTGGCTACTTTGCTTACATCGTCATAGGCATAGACATAACCGTATTGACCGACACCTGTACCGCTAGTTAAGGTGACTCGTAGTCCTAGATATTCTGCTTCAGTGTTTTGATCGTTTGATGCTATAGTAACTGTTGTAGTGTCTCCAGCCTGAGCATTGTTACCAGTTGAGATAAATCCGCCGCCACCGGCCGCAGACGAGTCACCGGGGCCTAAAATCCTAGCTTCAAAAATTGAACGATCTCTGAATTCTGTTGCTTTTAAATCTGCACCGTAGCC
>JACCDK012125476.1_pt1 | contig 27159 bp, 25 predicted proteins | sample 7445871 | NCBI WGS metagenome assembly JACCDK01 (sample SAMN15323436, study PRJNA562643) | freshwater metagenome | isolation source: river surface water | place: USA:Blue River Watershed | collected 2017-08-15 | reverse complement strand
TATGAGGACGTGTTTTACACCAATTATAAATTGACTTTTTATTTTGATTAAGGTTCCGTAGCTCAGCTGGATAGAGCAACTGCCTTCTAAGCAGTAGGTCTTTGGTTCGAATCCAAACGGAATCACAAATTCACTTTCTTTAATTCATGTAATTGTTAATTTAGATTTACTAATTTGCTAGGGAGGAAGTTAACTTTACTAAAGAATTCATTTGGAATCCTACTTCTTTGGATTTTACCACCACTCATTTATTTTTTAAAGGCTTACGTTGGGTTAGGAGGGGGTTCTCTCTTTACTGGTATAGTTTATAGTTTTGGAATACTTATGTTGCTATCTCCAATTCATTATAAAATTGGATTCAAGCCAAATATATTATTACTACAGGTTGGCTCAGCTTTCTTTTTTCAAGCATTATTGTATTTTTTTATTTACAATATGGAAGGAAGATCATTTGCGATTGATAGCATCAATTTCTTTTTACTTTTTTTCTTTTTTTTGTTTTTACTCCGAGTTGATAATGAAGTACAAAAGTATTTACCAGTATTATTACTGGGAACAACTTTAGTAACTAGTTTAGCTTTGCTTTATTCTATCTACACAAATCCAGAATTTGTTTTAGGATCAAGAGCAACTGTACAATTTAAAAGTACGTCAGGAGAATTTACAGGGAATCCACATGTTTACAGTCGTAATGGCTTAGCTGGTTTTATTATATCCATGTTGATGCTTCATTACAAAGATGAAATTCTCTATTTAGGGAAAAAAGCATACATTAGATTACTAGCTCATATTAACCTTTTAATAAGCCTACTTGTAATTATATTAACTCAAACTAGGGCAACAATTTTATCATTAGGGTTAGTAATCATATTAATGTTTCTATTTGTTTTTAAATGGAAAGATTTATTTACAAATGTTCGAAGTTATATAATTATATATTATGGGTTCTTAATAGGATCATTATTCTACTTTGAAGAAAAATTTAAGTTTTGGAAATTGGTAACTGGTTACTTTAATTCGTTTCAAAATTTGTTTTTGAAAGCCATGAATACTGGTTTAAGTCTAGGTAAATCAAGTGAATTTGATGAATCAGCAATGGGTAGAGTCGTAAATATTAATTTCTTTTTAAATTTATGGAAGAATGACCCTTGGGGATTTGTTCTCGGTCATGGCTATAAAAAGCGATATATTGATATACCTGTATTAGAATCCTTTATCAACTTTGGGATATTAGGTTTAATCACTTTTGTTTTATTTAACTCGTTAATATTATACTTTAGTATTAAGGCTTTAACATCTAGGAATGTATTTCAGGTATTTATAGGACTATTTTTTATACATACCCTTGTTGCGACATTTGTTGCAGGTAGACCTGTGGATTTTTCATTTTGGGTTAGTTACATCGTGATTATAAGATTTCTAGGAATTGAGTACAAGGAAAGAAATGTATTATGAAAATATTAGTCTTACATAATCAACTTTGGACCCAATATAAATCAGTAATTTTTCAAGGTATATTTGATGAATTTAAAGATACAACTCATGAAATCTTAGTTCTTCAAACAGCCATTTGCGAAAAAAGTAGGTTGAATATCATAGATTTTGACCTTACAAATTTCAATTATTCATATCCCTATGTTTTATTAAATAAGACTAGTTTAGAGGAATCTAATGCTATAAAAACAACAGTTCTTTGGTTAAAATATACTTTAAATTACAAGCCAGATGTAATTAATTTGACAGGCTACTCTGACCTAGGAACTATTTTTGTACTTATTTTAGCGAAAATTTTGGGTATAAAAACACTTATGACAAATGAGTCAATTTATTCTACTAGGCTACATACAAAATCTATCAAGCAAGTATTTGTCAATTTATATAAATCCATGCTGTTGAAATTAACAGACGGATTTTTGTCTTATGGAATTAAATCAAATGACTATTTATTTAGATATGGCTCAAATAAAAGCCAAATATTTTCATTTTTAAACGCCTTTGATAGATCAAAATTTCGAGTATTCACTACAATTTCGGAATCAAATTCAGAACCTTATATTTTATTCGTTGGTAGACTTTCTGAAGAGAAAAATTTAGATAGCTTAATAGATCTTGCTAGGCTTTTTCAAAGGGATAAATTTAATTGTAGAATAAAAATTGTAGGTGATGGAGACGAATATTTAAAGATTTTAAATCTTATTCAGTTGGAAAATTTGCCAATTGACTTAGAAGGTGCAATAAATTGGGATCAACTAGGGTCAATTTATAAATCTGCAGTATCTTTTATATTACCTTCTTTAAACGAAACTTGGGGTATGGTAGCTAACGAAGCGCTTGAAATGGGCATTCCTGTTATTTGTTCTAATGTTTGTGGTTGTGCAGATGATTTAGTGATTAATGATTTTAATGGTCTAGTCATAAATGACTTAGATTTTAATAATCCACAATCAATCAATTATTCTAAAATAAAAGAGTATTTAAATAGTTTAATCAATAATAATTCGAACGAACTTTTCAATACCAGAATTTCATCTATTTATGATGAAAATAGACTCATTAAAGAATTTATAAGTGCTTTTAAACGTTGTGCAATATGAAACGAATATTGCATTTATGTAATTATACATGGGAGACTGGCGGGCCTCCTAATGTAATATACAGTCATGCTAAAATTCAGAATGAACATCACATTGAGCAACATATATATTCTAGTCCCCAAAAGGGGCAAAACCTTTATCCTTTAGCTGAAAATCAAAGATTATTTATATTTAAGCGTTCATTTTTAGATAAAATACTTCCTGATTTTTCATGGTCAATGATTATCTTTTTTATAAAGAATCGAGCCAATTATAATTATATAAATTCTCATGGTCTTTGGAATTTAGGTTCTATTTTACCATTCATAATACCGAATAGAGCTAAAAAAATTATAACACTACATGGTTTTTTAGATGACTATGTTTTAGGAAAGTCTGCATTATCAAAAAAACTATTTTGGCACATTATACAAAGATGGTGCCTGAAAAACGCTGACTGCATCCATGTAATAAGCACAAACGAATTAAATTTTGTTTGTAAAAATTTCCCATTTTTAACACCTAAATTAGTTTATATACCTAATGGTATAACTATTAATGAATTCGATGATGAAGTAAATAAAGATTTTAAAAGTAATGTTGATAAAATTTTCGATTCCTCAGATATTGTATTTTTGTATCTAGGTCGATTAAATATAAAGAAAGGATTAGATCTATTATTGCCATCTTATGTCGAATTTGAGCGAACATGTAAATTAAAATCTAACTTACTCATTGTAGGTCCAAATGATGGTTATAAATCTACAATCGAGAATTTCATAAATTCCATTCCTAACAACTCTAAAACAATACATATATTAGACCCTGTCAAAGGTGTTGAAAAAAACTATCTTTTAACTAAATGTCATGTATTTATACTTCCTTCATATTCAGAGGGATTCTCAATTGCAGCATTAGAAGCAATTGCATATGGTATACCTGGAATATTTAGTGATACAATTGGTTTTTCTGAGGATATAGTAAATTATAATGCAGGTGCAATTTGTGAATTAACACAGAAATCAATTGTAGAAAAAATGCATTTGTTAAGTGATGACAATACTTTAAGAGCTAAAATTCGAGATAATGGATTTAAATTGTTTTCAGAAAAGTATAAAATAGAAATCGTAGCTAAAAACTACATAGAACACATTTTGTCATAGTATGATACCTAACCTTTCTATTTTAGTATTAACGTATAATGAAGAAATCCATTTAAATAGATTACTCGATAACTTACACTTATTAACTAATAAAATATACGTTGTCGATTCATATTCAACAGATTCCACAATTTCAATTTTAAAAAATCGTAATGTACGATACTCTCAAAATTTATTTGTTAATCATTCAAAACAAATAAATTTTGCTATAGAATCAAATCCGTATGACACAGTATGGACTATGCGCTTAGATGCAGATGAATGGATATCTAAAGATTTAATAAGCGAGTTACATACAACATTAGATAAATTAGAAATGAGTTCCATTAACGGTTTCTATATGAAACGTAAGGTACTTTTTTTAGGCAAAGAATTAAATTATGGAAATTTAAATCCTATGTGGCTTTTGCGAATTTGGAGAAAAGGGGAAGGAATTTGTAATGATAAATGGATGGATGAAAAAATAATCTTAAAAAATCCAATAACAGAAAAACTAACCCATACTTTTTTCGACAATAATTTAAATGATTTAACTTGGTGGACAAACAAGCATAATTTATATGCCAATAGAGAAGCAATCGAAATTTTAAAAGAGAAATATATAGATCAAAAGATTTCGAACGAGAAAGCGTCTAACCGTGATTTAATTCTTTTTTCTTTGAAAAGTTTTTACAATAAAGTGCCCATCTTTGTACGTCCAATTTTATTATTTTTATATTCTTACTTTTTCAGACTTGGATTTTTAGACGGGAGGCATGGATTAATATGGAATATTTTACAAGTACTTTGGTATCGATTCCTAGTAGATACTAAAGTTTATGAAATAGAGTACAATTACAAGTTTAATAAAATCAGTATCATTCAACATATTAAGAATATTGATGCAAAAAGTTAATTTTTCAAAATATAATCATGTGTTGTTTACAAGCTTTATCTTAAAAGTTAAATATGCGCTTTGGTTAATTATTTCAAACTTATTTTTTCTTACTAATATACCATACCCAAATACTTTTAAAGTATTTATTTTAAGGCTTTTTGGCGCTAAAATAGGTAAGGTTACCATAATTAAGCCGTGGGTTAAAATCAAATTTCCATGGTTTTTAACTTTAGGAGATCACGTTTGGTTAGGTGAAAATTGTTGGATTGACAACATTTCACCTGTAACTATAGGAAGCCATGTTTGCATTTCACAGGATGCCTTATTATTGACTGGAAATCATGACTATACTAAAACAGATTTTCCACTTATTTCAAAAAGTATTCATATTGCAGACGGTGCTTGGATAGGAGCTAAGTCGGTTGTTTTAGGCGGTGTTACAGTAAATACACATGCAGTATTAACCTTAGCTTCAGTAGCAAATAAAGAACTTGAGGCATATGCTATTTATCAAGGTAATCCTGCATTAAAAATTAAAGAAAGAAATATTATTGAATAATAAATATGAAGGAATACATTTCACTTTTTCAAAATAAAGAATTTCAGATTTTATCATCTTTGATCATATCATTAATTATTTCAGTAGCTTCTATTCCTGTAATTATTAATATATCGAAATTAAAGGATTTAATGGCTGAGATAGAATTGAGGAGCTCACATGAGACGCTTACTCCCACACTAGGTGGAGTTGCCATCTTTGCAGCTACTTTAATAAGTTATTTTATATGGGATAACCCTTATGAGGGTCATGAAATACATTTAGCAGTAGCTGATCTTATTATTTTGTTTTTTTTAGGTATTAAAGATGATATTTTAATTCTATCACCTAAAAAGAAATTATTAATTCAAATTGCTGCTTCTATATTACTTATTACCTTGGGAGATCTGCGAATAACCTCTCTTTATGGATTATTAGGAATTACTAACATTCCATATTTTATCAGTGTAATTTTTACAACCTTCATCTTCATTTCATTAATAAATGCCATTAATTTATTAGATGGGATTGATGGTTTAGCTGGAACAGTTGGAGTAATGGCCTCAATTTGTTTTGGCTATTTGTTTTTCAGTTTGGATTTATTTGCACACGCTACATTAGCGTTTTCACTTGCAGGATCACTGATTGGTTTTCTTCGATATAATTGGTCTGTGAAAAACAAAATATTTATGGGTGACACAGGGTCCTTAATAGTCGGATTCCTATTATCTTTTTTTGCGGTAAAATATATAGTTATAAATAGTGACTATCTGTATAATCCCAATTTAGGTAATGACGCCCCTATTTTAGCTATGCTTATACTAATTTTACCATTATTTGATACGCTTCGAATGTTTATCATTCGATTATTGGCCAAAAAATCTCCTTTTGAAGGAGATCGAAATCACTTACACCATATCGTAATTGATCAAGGAATTTCACATATGGCGGCGACATTCTGGCTAGTAGGAGGGAACTGCTTTTTATTGATTATCTATTTTTATTTTAAACCAACGTTAACGAATATTCAATTTCTAGAATCTATATCTATGCTATTTAGCTTTTATTGTTTACTAGCTTACCTACTTAGTAAAAGAATAGAAAATATTGATCGTGTAAAATTCACTAAAATTGATAAAATCAAAAGACTTCAAATTGTAGACGAAAAGAAAATTAAAGAGTCAATTGTATCAAAAGATCTTGCCAAAGACTAAATTCATTTTCTAAATTATAGTCCGCGAAAAATTTCTTTGAATTACTGAAATCTATTTTTTGAAGTTTACTTTTCAAAAAAATATTTATTTGTGAAGCGATATTATCAATTTCAAAGGAATCAATTACTATTCCATTTGTTTGATCTATCATCAACTTAGAGCCACCGGAGTTCAAGGCTATTACTGGTTTTTTTAAGTATAATGCTTCCATTATGGATAATCCGAGAGATTCTTCTCTAGATGTAGATAAATATATATTTGAATTCTTCATTAAAGAATAATATTCTACTTGACTGGAGGGACTGACAAATTTAATATTAGGTAATTGAAGATTAATCACCCAATCAGTTATCCATTCTGAATATCCTGTGTTAGAAAACTTTCCCAGCCATAAAAACTTATAATTAGAATTACGGAAATAATTGGCAATCTGTATAAATAAATCAGTCCCCTTACGATCAGAAATAGATCCTGAACAAACAAATGTCACCTCTTCATCAAATGAATTAGAGTTTAATTTATTTTCATAAATTATATTATTTAGATAATCGGTATCAATGGTTGATTTAATAATTTTCAATGTTCCTGCATATACACGATTAACTTCTTCATATACTAATTGCGAACATGCAATAATCATATTTGATTTTAATATAATCGAGAATACATCCTTGGATATATATGAATAATTTGAGGCTAATTCATGTATATGTACAATTGTTTTTACTTGGAATACGGCAGCATATTTTAAAATAAAAGCGGTATTTAGCGTATTAGCATACCAAATTGAATAATTATGGTCTTTTTGTATTTGGCTGATTTGATTAAATAATATATCACTACCTAATTGGTTTCTTACTTTATCAAGAAGACTATAATTATTTTTTATTGAAAAGCATTTTATATGCTTAGGGAGTTCGGAAACAAGTTCACCCTGATTATGGGTCAAAACTAAACCTACTTCAAATTGATTGGGATCTAAACGAGATATGTGATTAAATAATACTACTTCAGCGCCGGTACGATTTAAATTATTTGTAAAAAATAATATTTTGATCTTCGACATTAATTTGTTCGAATTAGGTGTATTTGAAATAAAATAGTCTATCTATCCGATCAAAATTACTAATTTTATAATGATATACTAAATATGTTTTTAATGAGTTCGATTAATGAATTGCGCAAAGGTATTGATTCTATAGATGATACAATCTTAGATTTATTGAGTAAACGAATGGAAATCGTTGACCAAATAGGAATAATTAAACGTAATTCAAATGCGTTAATATACCACCCTGATCGCGAGAAAGAAATCATCGATCGACTTATTAGAAACAATAAAGGGAAATTAAGTAAATCAGCAATAGAAGCTATTTTTCTTGAAATATTTGGAGTATCAAGAAATTTGGAATTACCTGAATTAATTTCATATTTAGGACCTGAAGGGAGTTTCACGCATCAAGCTGCGGAATCAAGGTTTGGTGCTGTTGCAGAATACATACCACTTCCTAGCATAAAATCGATCTTTGATTCAGTAGAAACAGGAAGAGCCAAATATGGTATAGTACCAATTGAAAATAATCAAGAGGGCATGGTTAAAGAAACTATGGACCTTCTAAAAGAAAGAAATTTATACATCATTTCCGAAATTATTATACCTGTTAATTTTTGCTTAGCATCAAAACAACAATCAATCCAAGGAATCACGAAAATATATTCTAAGGATATTGCTTTTAACCAATGTCAAGGTTTTTTACATGACTATTTTGGTTCGAATCAAGATGATTTTTTCAATCAAGTTGATTCTACATCAAAAGCAGCAAAATTTGCAAGCGAAAATCAAACAACAGCTGCTTTATGTTCGCATATAGCCGCTAAAATATATGGTTTACCTATATTATTTGATAATATTCAAGATAATGATTCAAACCAGACTCGCTTTGTTATTATTTCGAAAGTAGAAAATCTTAAGAAAACATCTAGAGACAAAACGAGTTTTGCCGTTAAGTTAAAAAATGATGACCAACCTGGTACACTTTTAAAATTACTTCAAGAATTTGAAGAAGAAAATATCAATTTACTTAAAATTGAATCTAGACCACAAAAAGACACGAATGAATTTAAATTTTGGTTCTTTATTGATGTGGAAGGGAATAAATTAGATGATAATATTAAACAGTTAATAATTCGCAAAAAGGATGAATTAACTTTTTTGGGAAGTTATATGAATCTTTGTTAATAATTTAATAGCCTCTATCTTATCTTTTTGAATTTGATTACGCAACTCTGACAACGATTTAAATTTTATTTCTGAACGAATTTTTTTAATGAAATTTGTAGTTATTTCATAGCCATAAATATCAGAATCAAAATCAAATAAATTTGTTTCTATAGATAGGGTGGGAGTGTTCTGGATGGTAGGTCTATACCCAACATTAGTTATACCGTGCCGCGAAATAATTATATCATTTATAATTACAGTAGATTTTGTCAAATAAACTCCCGTTTCAGGTAATACTTTTAAATTACCTGATAAATTCATATTAGCAGTTGGGAAACCAATTGTCCTTCCAAGCGCATTTCCATGAACAACTTCTGACGAAATTGAAAAGTCATAGCCCATGCACTTATTAGCTAAATCTACTTCACCATTTTCGATATACCGCTTTAATCTTGTACTACTTATTACTTCTTGATCTAGCATTTGTTCATTTACAACAACGGTTTTAATTGAATCAGCATAATTACGTTGAATAAATATTGGCGATCCCTCTCTATTCTTTCCGAAATGATTATCATATCCGAATATCAATATTCTACATTTCAATAATTTAATTAAAATATCTTGTACAAAATTGTGAGCAGATAATGCCGCTGTTTCTATATCAAAAGGAAGGATTATAACATAATCTAACTTAGTTAACTCTAATAAACTCAACCTTTCCTCTAACGTATTTAGTAATTTGGGTTGAGAATTAGGGTTAAAAAACTCACTAGGATGATTTGAAAATGTAATAAGGACAGAATTCAAATTTTCTTTTAATGCAAAATCGCAACACGTTTGAATTACCTGCTGATGTCCTAAATGCACACCATCAAACATGCCAATGGTAATTGCACTTCCGTTTACAAATTCAAAATCTATGTTGTCAAGACTAAAGTACTTCTTCATAAATAGTTGGATCGAAGCTTGCTAAATCTTGTGCATTTGTTAAATTATAAATACCAATTTTAGTTCTTACTAATTTATTTAGGTATGCACCAGAATTCAATGCCACACCTAAATCTCTTACTATACTTCGTATGTAGGTCCCCTTTGAACATGTTATACTAAAGGAGATTTTGGGAAATTCAGACACCTCTACTTGGAAATCATAAATTTCAGCATCCCGTATTTTAATGGCTAAATCTGATTCTTGAACTCCATTTCTAGCATAACTATACAAGCGTTTACCGTCTAATTTAACAGCTGAATATATAGGGGGAACCTGCTTTATTGAGCCAAGAAATGACTCCTTAATTGTATTATTAATTAAATCAGAAGTTATGTGCTCAATAGGATATTCTGCATCAAAATCAGTTTCCAAATCTATGGAAGGTGTTGTCTTTCCTAAAATTAATTCTCCTGTATATGTCTTAGGCATATTTTGGAAAAATTCAATTTTTTTAGTGTGTTTCCCTACGCATATAATTAATAGACCCGTTGCTAATGGATCTAAAGTACCAGCATGTCCAATTTTTTTAAAACGGCCTAAAAATTTTAACTTTTTGACAACATCAAAGGATGTCCATGTACTAGGTTTATCAATTAGATAAAATTGATTTTCTATACGATCTATTTCCACAATAAATATATTCCAAATGCAACGCCTATTACAACACGATAATAACCAAAATATTTAAAACCATATTTATTTACTAGACTAACCAAAAATTTAATAGATACCAAAGCAACTAAAAACGAAATAATAAAACTTATAGATAATACAAATCCATTGTTACCAGTTGTATATTCAACTATCTCAGATCTATAATCAAGTATTTTTTTTGCGCAAGCTCCTAGTATGGTTGGAATACCAAGTAAAAATGAATATTCCACTGCATCACGATGAGTTAAACCAACAAACCTACCCCCTATGATGGATGCCCCTGAACGTGAGACCCCAGGAATCATTGCAAGACATTGAAACAAACCAATTTTAATTGACTGGGGTATTGTTATAGTATCAATGCTATAAGGATTTTCTTTTTGATCAGTAATCCATTTATCTATAAAAATCAAAATGACTCCTCCTAAAAACCAACTTAAACTAATAAACCAATATCCTTCAAATAATGCCTCTAATATATCATCTAATAAAAGGCCGAAAATAACCGCAGGAATAAATGATGAAATCACATACTTATAAATTCGCAAAGAAGATGTTAATCTTTTAAAATACAAAAATGGTACTGCTGCAATAGCCCCCAACTGAATAAAAATGGTAAAAAAATTCAAAAAAGGCGAAGGCTTGATGGATAAGAAATACTCACTAACAATTAAGTGAGCAGTAGATGAAATTGGTAAAAACTCAGTTAAACCTTCAATAATTCCCAAAATAATTGCTTGAAGAAAATCAATCATTATGCCGCTTATTAAACAGTGAAAAGATCGGAATAATTACACCTAACAAAACAAAAATTGGGCCTAAAGTAATTCCTAAGAATCCAAAACCAAACGGTTCTTTATCCAAGGTCATTATATAAAAACCGATAAACATTGATAAAATCCCACTAATCAATACAAGAATATCAGTGGAATTTAAAGGAAAATTAGACTTATTTAAGTTTACCATATTAAATGACATTAACGTGTGAAATTTTCATGTATTTATTTAAAGAAAAATATGTACTTATCGTGCTAAATAGGACACAGAATAAAACTGAAGTACACAATAAAACTATTTGATTATAAGTATCAAAAGCAAAGTTCTGAATTTCTGGTATCTGTAATGTTGTATAATAGATCAAACCATTTATTAAAATATAACCTACTATACTTCCTCCAAATCCGATAATAATAGAATTAATTATATAGGGTTTAAAAATAAAGCTATTTGTTGAACCTAAAAGTTGCATAGATTTAATAATAGTACGATTAGAATGCATTTGTAGCTTAACATAACTAGACAATTGCATATATATCCAAACACAAAGAATCAAAACGATCACAGAAATTATACTAGAAATTAATTTTATTCTTGGCGAAATTGATGAGAAAATATTAATTGGATAACTTACTTCATATACACCATTAATTGTTTTCAACTTTTCCAATAAAGAAATCAATTGTTTTTGATTTAAATCTTTGTTTAAAATACCAACAATAACTAAATTTTTAAATGGATTAACATCTCCAAGTAATTCTTCATAATTCTCATGAGATGAAGCTAGAAACTCTTTTGCTGTAATCTCTTTAGATACATAACGAATATCATTTTTATTGATAAAATTTTCTTTCTTTATTTGATTGATTGAATTATTAATTTGGTTGACAACTAATGTATCATCAAAATAGACATATACTTTCATTTGATCGTTCAAATGCTTTCCCCAAGAATTTGCTCCTATAATTAATAAAATAAAAAAACCCATAATAAAGGATAATCCTGCTACGGATGCCAACATCATAGAGTTTGTTGAAGATGATTTAACTTTATTATTTTTCATTTTTTGAATTCAATTTTTCAATCTGATCTCTTAAATAAGCTGCATGCTCATAATTTTCACTTGTTAGAGCAATTACTAATTCATTTTCTAATTCTGAAACTGATTTAGATTCAAATTTTAACTCTACTAATTCGTCATTTTCAAACGGTAATTGATCCGAATTAATACAAATAGTTTCTAGTAATTCATCTTTAATTCGAATTTCTTTTTGCATTCTAATTGCAATTGCAATAGCATCTGAAGGTCGTAAATCAATTACTTTGAAATTGCTATTAACATCTTGTAAATGCAATTCTGCATAAAATACACCTTCTTTAAATGATGTTATAGACACATAAACTAAATCTAAATTTGATATTTTAATTATATCAATAATCAAATCATGAGTAAGGGGCCTACTAATGGTAATTCCTTCTAGAAAAATTGATATTGATTGAGCTTCCTGACTTCCAATTACTATTGGAAATGATAAATTCAAGGACTCTTTACTCTGTAAAATTAAAATATAAGAAGTTGCTCCAACTGAACTTGGAGTTAACGCACTTATTTTTAAATTATGATATTTAGGCAATAGCTATATAATATATATACAAATATATTAAATATGGGCTTTAAATTATCGACTTTTAATATAATTTGTGAGCCTAGGAATTATATTAAAAAGATCACCAACTATACCATAGTCAGCATTTTTAAAGAATGGCGCCTCTGGATCCATATTAATTACTACAATAATTTTTGAAGAATTTACTCCAGCCAAATGTTGAATTGCACCAGAAATGCCACATGCTATATATATATCTGGAGCTATTTTAACACCTGTTTGACCGACATGTTCATGATGAGGTCGCCAATTTAGATCAGACACAGGTTTTGAACATGCAGTGGCTGCATTAATAACTTCTGCTAATTCTTCTATTATTTTCCAATTTGAAGAATCTTTCATCCCACGACCTGCACCAACAACAATACTCGCATCAGCTAAAGAAATACTACTATTTGTTGATTTGAGGGACTTTAATAAGAAAAAACTATTTTGGACTTCCAACTTAGTAGGAATAATTAAAGAAATGTCAATTAAATCTGAAACTCCAAAATTAAAATTACTATTAATAATAAAAATGCCAGTTGTCAAAGACGTAACATATTGAGCCAATGCCTTATTATTAAATATGCTCGTGGTATAATTAATCATATTTCCATCTATTTCGAAATCAACTACTTGAGACTTCACTTTTATTCCTAAAACAACGGCTAATTGAGCCAACAAGGAATCTATCAAAACCGACTTAATACCAAAGACTAATTCGATATTTCTATTTTTAAAATTAGAGGCAACTTTAGCTACAATCTCTTTATCCGAAATATTAATTGAATTATTTGATTCAATCGTAAATAATTCGATCCCATTAATTTTAGGTAGATTATATTGTTCACATGTTGAAAAAGTATAAATTGAAATACTTCCTAAACTCAAATTATTTATTTTAAGTATCAAATTTAATGATCTCTTGGATAGATGACCATTTTTGAAATCGGCAAATATAGCTATGTTTTTCATAAATCTTTAAGAGTTAAAAAGTAAATCTATCAGATCTTCAGCCTTATCATTTTGAATCATTATACCCTTACGTTTTGTTTCAACTAATTCAAGATTTAATAATTCATCTGACTCAACGATTTGTGGAGAAATTATTTGAATTTCTTTCGTTCGAGCAGCCATAATACCTCGCATGTTAGGAATTTTCCATTCGGCTATGGGTTCTTGACATCCTAATACTGCTGGCATATCGCAATTCAAAATTGCTTTACCTTCAAGGGTTTCTACTTCAATTTCGAGTTTATTATCAACTAATAATAAGTTTTGAACAGGACAAAAAACTGGTAAATCTAAACTTGCAGCTAACATGCCAGGAACAAGACCATTTCCATAATCAATGGTTTCTTTACCCAATAATATTAAATCAAAGGGATTAGATTTAATATAATTTGCTATTTCTAAACTCACATGGCTAGAATCTAAAGGATCGACATCAATTCTAACTGCACGATCAGCACCAAGAGCTAAACATTTTCGAATTAAAGGCTCAGAATCAGAATTGCCTACATGAATTACAACGACCTCTGCATTATGACTTTCTTTAATTTCTATAGCTCGAGACAATGCATAATCATCGTAAGGACCTACTATAAAAACTAAACCATCTAAATTAATTTGGCTATTATTTCTAATAGCTATCTTTGATGTAGTATCAGGAGCACAGGATATACAAACTAAAATTTTCATACCAATAAATTTGTTATGCAAGCATACTAAATTGTTTTAATATATTAAAATGAATCGTGAAGAATTTATAAAATCTGAAATAAAAAATGAGCCCGACAATCCATTAAACTATTATTTATTGGCAGTTGAATATCGCCATTTAAATAATAATCAAGAGCTAGAAAATGTAATGGAATTTATGTTGGACCGTTTTGAAAATTATTTGCCAATCTATTATTTCTATGCAGAACATTTATTCCAAATGAATGAAATAGAAAAAGCAATAAAAATATCTGAAAAGGGTATAAGTCTTGCGCAATTGTTCAATAACTACAAACTTGTCAATGAACTAAAGCAGCAAATTTTATTAAATTATTAAACTTAAGCCAATAAAGCTTCTTCTATATCTTTTTCTATAATTAGATTTTCAATTATAAATTTTTGTCTCTCTGGTGTATTCTTACCCATGTAATAATTTAATAATTGCGGTATAGTAAAATCCTTTTCTAAAATAACGGGTTCTAGCTTAATATTTTCTCCAATAAATGTCCCAAATTCTTCTGGTGAAATTTCACCTAAACCTTTAAATCTAGTTATTTCAGGCTTTGGACCCAGTTTATCTATAGCATTTCTACGTTCTTCATCAGAATAACAATAAATAGTTTCCTTCTTATTTCTCACACGAAAAAGCGGCGTTTCTAATATATATAAATGTCCATTTCGAACTAAATCAGGAAAGAATTGCAAGAAAAATGTTAAAATCAATAAACGTATATGCATCCCATCTACATCCGCATCAGTGGCTATCACAATTTTATTATACCTTAAATTGTCTAATGAATCTTCTATATCTAATGCATGTTGCAAAAGATTAAATTCTTCATTCTCGTAAACTATCTTCTTTGTTAATCCATAACTGTTTAACGGTTTCCCTCTAAGACTAAATACAGCTTGTGTTTGTACATCTCTAGATTTTGTAATACTTCCACTTGCAGAGTCTCCTTCTGTTATAAACAGTACGGTATCAAGTTTAGTTTCTGCTTTTTCATCTGATAAATGTATTCTACAATCTCTTAATTTTTTATTGTGCAGATTAGCTTTTTTAGCTCTTTCATTAGCTAACTTTTTTATACCAGCAATATCTTTTCTCTCACGCTCAGATTGTAGGATTCTCTTTAAAATTGCATCTGCAACTGATGGATTTTTGTGCAAATAATTATCTAATTCAGTTTTAATAAAATCACCGACAAAACTTCGAATAGAAGGGGAGGAAGAATCAGGAGATATATTAGTTGAACCTAATTTTGTTTTAGTTTGGGATTCAAAAACAGGCTCTTGCACACGTATTGCTATGGCTCCGACAATACTAGCTCTAACATCTGATGGATCAAACTCTTTCTTGAAAAATTCACGAACTGTTCTAACTAATGCCTCTCTAAATGCTGCTAAATGAGTTCCACCTTGCGTCGTATTTTGACCATTAACAAAAGAATAATATTCTTCACCATATTGATTATTGTGTGTTATGGCCATTTCTATATCCATTCCTTTCAAATGAATAATTGGATATCTATTTTCTTCGGAATTAGTTTTTTTGGACAAAAGATCTAGTAATCCATTTTCAGAAAAGTATTTCTGTCCATTAAAGTTAATAGTAAGACCAGCATTTAAATATGCATAATTCCAAAAAAGGGAATCGAGATACTGTGGAATAAAATGATAATTTTTAAAAACTGTATTATCTGGTTCAAAACATATATATGTTCCACTTTTAGAATTTGTAGATTCAAAATCCACTGATTGTTCAACTAATTCACCTTTACTAAAAACTGCCCATTTGGTTTGGCCTTCTCGGTAAGATTGTACTTTGAAATAATTTGAAAGTGCATTTGTCGCCTTTGTACCAACACCATTTAAACCTACGGATTTTTGAAATGCACCTGAGTCATATTTTCCACCTGTATTAATTTTAGAAACACAATCAATTACCTTACCTAAAGGTATACCACGACCAAAATCTCTTACTTCTACTTTATGGTCTGATATTTTAACGTCAATATTTTTTCCATTACCCATCATGTGTTCATCAATGGAGTTATCCATGATTTCTTTGACAAGTACATAAATGCCATCATCTACAGAAGAACCATCGCCTAATTTACCAATATACATTCCCGGTCTTAAGCGGATATGCTCTTTCCAATCTAATGACCGTATACTATCATCATTATAAACAGGGACTGAATTTTCCATAATTATGGTACTTATTAATGTGGCACTGTTAAAGAAAAGTAATCATATTATTGCTGCTACTTGCGGGCAAAGATTTTCATAAAGTTAAGGAATGCTCCGCTTTTTTTCGTTATTTCGCATCTTATTATATAGATAATTTACATGATCATGACGCTCAGAAAATTTTACTTAGCGATTATTTTATCAATTGTTAGCCTACAGTTAGAAGCTCAATTATTACCAATGACAGGGATTCCTAGCCAATTGTTAATGCGAGCAAATTCACAATCAACTAATTTCGCACCTCAAGGCGCTTCAAATAGCTCAAAACGTACCGTTGTTTATAATAATCAACAAAAAAAATTACGAGATAGCTTAATTACATCAAGAAATACGCCAGAATTAGACGAAACAGTTGATACTGCCATTGTAAATCTTAGAAAGAAAATATTCGGATTCTCTATTTTCAACAATAAAGTAGGAGTATTTGAACCCAATTTAAAAATTGCAACACCAATTAATTATATAGTAGGACCTGAAGATGAGTTAATTGTAGATATTAATGGGTATTCCGAAGAGCATTACAATCTTACTGTAAGTCCTGATGGCTTTGTGAAAATTAATCGAATTGGCAATGTATATGTAGCAGGTTTAACTATTGAACAAGCTAAATCAAAGATCATCAACAAGTTATCACAAATTTTTATTGGTTTAAAACAAGGTACAAATAACGGTGGTCCAACTACTCTGAGTGCAAGTGTATCACTTGGAAATATTCGTACAATTGGAGTAACAGTTCAAGGTGAAGTAATGTTTCCAGGTACCTATTCTGTTCCATCGCTTGCTCGTATAATGAATGTTTTGTATTTGGCTGGGGGACCAACAGAAAATGGTACTTTTAGGGAAATTCAATTAATTAGAAATAAAAGACTTATTGGCAAGTTAGATTTATATGATTTTTTAACAACCGGTATACAACGTAATGATATGATTTTGCAAGATCAAGATATCATTAAGGTCGGAGTATATAAGTCTAGAATTGAGGTAAAAGGTAAGGTTAAGCGGCCTGCCTTATTTGAAGTGTTACCAAATGAAAATTTAGAATATGTGTTAACTAATTTCTCTGGTGGGTTTACTGAAGATGCCTATAAAGAATTAGTTAAAATCACTAGATATACAAATAGAGATAGAAAATTAATTGATTTGAATTCAGGTATTTTTAATTCATTTTTCCCTCAATCAGGCGATTTAATTCAAGTGGAATCCATAGATAAAGATCGATTTGAAAATAAGATTACAGTTATTGGTGAAGTTTTTAGACCTGGAGACTTTGCTGTTGAAGGAAACGAATCTATACTTAAAATTATTAATCGTGCTGGTGGATTAAAAGAAAATGCCTTTTTAGATCGCGTGCTAATTGAACGTATTAATGAAGATTTATCTCGCACTAATTTATCGATTAATTTAAAAGATATATTAGCAAATAAAGCCAAAGATATTGTCTTAAAAAGAGAGGATAAAATATCTATTTTTTCAATATTAGATTTAAGAGAAAAATATACCGTAACTATTCATGGTGAAATAAATATTATTAAGAAAGCAACAAAGTCCAAGGATCCAGAAAAGAATATATCTAAAGCTGGTATTAAAATAACAACAAGTGAGCAACCTCAATACTCCCAGAATAACACAAGTATGCTTCAAAACGGTAATGGCTCTGATCAACCTTATCTAAATGGTGATTTTGAAGAAGAGGAGGAAGAGAAAGTTGATGTTGACACAGAAATTGCAAATGAACTTAAATCTGAAGCCCCAAGTAATTCCTTAATTAATCGTCAAGTTAAACTTACACTTCCTTATGTAGAAAATATGACGGTGGAAGATTTAATATTAAAGGCAGGAGGTTTAAGAGAATCGGCTGCAACTGGTTTTGTTGAAATAGTTAGAAGAAAGAAAAACATTGGTCTTGATAGTCCGAAGTTAATTAACTCGCAAATTGCTGAAATCATCAAATTTGGTATAAGTAAAAATTTGCAACTAGATGAAACCGCTTCTTCATTTAAATTAAGTCCTTTTGATGAAGTTTTTATTAGAACTTCTCCAAATTATGAATTACAGCAATTTGTAACCATGCAAGGTCAATTAGTATTCCCTGGAGTTTATGGACTTGAAAAGAAGGATGAACGTTTATCAGAATTAGTTGCGAGAGCGGGAGGTTTAAATAATCAAGCATATCCACAAGGTGCACGTCTAATTAGAAAAAATCATTTAACTGAATCTGAAAAAAATCGTAAAAAGGAACAGTTAAATCAAATCCAAGACAATTTTAATGGAGTTCTTATAAAAAGCGATGAAACTGTTTCAAAAAGCACTGAATTAATTGGTATCAATTTACTTGCAGCATTGACGAATCCTGGAGGGGAAGAAGATTTGTTTTTAAATGAAGGTGATATAATTGATATACCAAGAGAGCCGCAAACAGTTAAAGTTACTGGAGAGGTATTGTATCCAAATAGTGTGAAATTTAATGAAGGCAAATCGTTTAAAGATTTCATTTCTGAGGCAGGTGGATTTACAGCTAATTCTGCAAGGAAGAGAGCTTATGTTCTCTACTCAAACGGATCAGTTAAGCGTGCTCATACATTTATGTTTTTTCGCTTTTTCCCAAAAATTGAACGAGGTGCGGAAATCATTGTTCCTAAGAATGTAAAGAATACAAATACAGCCCAACAAGTGTTTCAATTAGTATCAGTGTTAACTGGCACGGTTACTAGTGTCATAGGGATTATTACCTTGATAAAAGCAACGGCAAAATAGATATGGAATTACAAGAAGATCAATTTTCATTTAAACGCTTAATATTAAAATGTTTATTAGTTATTCCTTACGTAAAGGAAAACAAAAAGGTTTTGGCAATCGGTGCGTTCGCTGGATTAATAGTAGGAGGGGGATATGAATACTATAAAATTCAAGATGTCAATTTCAAGACTGAAATTGTATTTGTAGTCGACGGAGATAACGGAGGCAATAGCGGTGGATTATTGGAATTAGCAAATTCTTTTGGTTTAAGTGGAGGAATAGGTAGTAATGCTTCGCTATTTAGCGGCGAAAATTTTAAAGAGTTACTGAAAACTAAATCAATTTTCAGGAAAGCACTATTGACAAAAGTTCGCTACGGAAATAAAGAAGGAATTTTTGCAAACATTTTTTTAGAAAAATCTAGAATTAGTGAATTTGAATGGAAAAATAGACCAGCTGACTTTTATAATCATCGATTTAAAACAACTGATATAAATAAATTAAACTCCCAAGATAGAAACATTCTAGACGCATTATATGATTTTCTAAAAGGCCAAACAGTTATTGCCAATGAAAATCCAAAGTCAACATTTCAAACGTTAACTGTTGAAACTAGAGATGATACACTATCATACATATGGGCAAAGTTATATTTAAAAACAGTTACCAATTTTTATATAGACACCAAGACTAAGAAGTCTCAAGAATTATTAGTGATCATGGATAAAAGGGTGGATTCGCTTAGATCTGCTTTATATTATACTCAAGGTAAATTGGCAAATTACAATGATCAAAACCAACAAATTATCTTTCAAAGAGCTAGAATTATTGCAGAGAGATTACAGTTGTCTTCCCAACAGCTTCAAGGAATGTATCTAGAATCTGTTAGAAATTATGATAATCTTAAGTTTTCATTGGCAAAGGAAACACCCTTATTTACCATTATTTCAGAACCAGAAATAAGTACCGTAGGTATACGTCATTTCTATGGACCAATAACCTTAATTGGAATTATTCTGGGAATATTCTTAAGTAGTTTCATACTTAATGTTGTGAGAATTTATAAAGAAATGATGTCTAAATAAATTCATGAATAAATTATTATCCAAATTAAAGGAAATCGCACAGGACTATGAGCTCTTAGTTATTTTAGCTAAAAGAGACATATCTGTTAGATATAAACAAACAATTCTAGGCGTTGCATGGGCTGTAATCAGACCTATGGCAACTATGCTAGTATTTTTATTTGCTTTTAAAAATGTAGCTAATATTAAAGACTTTTCTGGCTATCCAATTCAATTAGTTATATTTTCAGGAATATTATTTTGGAATTATTTTGCGAATGGATTTCAATCTATAAGTCAATCAATTTTAGTAAATAGTAATCTGATTTCTAAGGTTTATTTTCCTAGATTAATCATTTGCATATCAAGTCTAGCTGTAACACTTGTAGATTTTTTTGTAGGTCTATTGGTTTATCTACTTTTACTTTTTGGATTACAAGAACCAATCTCAGAGACAATCATATTTTTACCTTTAGCACTATTAATAACAACATTATTTAGCTTAGGTCTTGGATTAATATTCGCATCATTTGCAATTAAATACAGAGATCTATTACAAGCTATACCGTTAATTGTACAATATGGTTTTTTTGTTACTCCAATTGTTTATACTTCCAATGAATTTATAAACAAGTCATGGTATCCAATATATTCAATTTTAAATCCTTTAGCTTCATTTGTTGAATTATTTAGATTCTGCCTTATTTCAAACTATTCATTGTTTTCTATTAATTATTTCATTGTAGCTGGCATAACTAGTATAGTAATATTTATTATAGGTATTTGGATATTTGATATAAGGGAAGATTCATTTGTTGACCATTTATAAGATGAATATAATTGAAGTAGAGTCTGTTTCTAAAAAGTATAAATTAGCTACACAAAATGAAGCAAAATCTTTGCGAAATGGGTTTTCTGATTTCTTCAAATCAACACCAAAAGAAGAATTTTGGGCAGTAAATGATATTTCATTTTCATTAAAGAAAGGGGATAAGCTAGGCATAATAGGTAATAATGGAGCTGGTAAATCTACCTTATTAAAAATTCTTAGTAGAATCACAAAGCCTACTATAGGGAAAATTGATGTTCGAGGTAAAGTTGCAAGCCTACTTGAGGTTGGTACAGGATTTCATCCGGAGTTAACTGGAAGAGAAAACATTTATCTTAACGGTGCCATTTTAGGTATGACAAAAGCTGATATATCATCTCAGTTTGATCAAATTGTTGAATTTGCAGGTAATCAAATATCACAATTTTTAGATACACCAGTTAAACGATATTCATCTGGTATGTATGTACGTTTAGGATTTGCAATTTCAGCGCATTTAAATCCTGAAATTCTTATTGTTGATGAGGTGCTAGCAGTAGGAGATGCCGACTTCCAAAAAAAATCTCTCGGTAAAATGAAAGAAGTTGCTGCAAATGATCGTACAATACTCTTTGTAAGTCATAATTTAACTGCAGTGGCAAATTTGTGTAATAAGACATTACATTTAGAAAGAGGTAAGGTTAAGCAATTTGGGGAAACAGGAGAAGTAATTAATAATTACATGGCAAATATGCAGCAAAACGTATATGAGCAATATTTTAGTAATTTCAGTGAAGCTCCTGGCAACGATATCGTACGTTTAAAATCATGTGCTTTGGTTCCAAATTTGTTTGAAGGCCAAACTTATATGGACGTACGTAATTCATTTACATTAACCATTGAGTTTTGGAATACCTTAAATAATCAAAATTTAAATATCAGTTTGCATGTTTACGCAAGCACCGGAGAGTGTATTTTTAATATAAGTACACCAGTTATAAACTGTCAACTTGGAATTATAAAAGCCAAAACAGAAATACCTGCCAATTTTATGAATGATGGAAATTATGTTATTTCTTTCATGATTGTAAAAGACAAATCCATCGTTTTACACAATTTTGAAGAAATCTTTAATTTTGAAATTGCAGATCATAGAATGGATACGACATGGTATGGGAAATGGCCAGGATATGTTCGTCCTAATTTTGATTTTCCAATCGTCCAAACTACTAATTCTATCTAAATATGCTTCATGTAACTAAATCATATTTACCTGATTTAAATGAATATGTAGCATATTTAGAAAAAATATGGGCTTCTAATCATTTAACAAATGATGGTCCCTTATTAATTGAACTAGAAAATAAATTGGCTGAATATTTAGAGGTAGAAAATCTAATATTTGTAGGTAATGGGACAATTGCACTTCAATTAGCCTTAAAAGCATATAATATTGTGGGAGATGTAATTACAACTCCATTTTCTTACTGTGCTACAACTAATTCCTTAATTTGGGAAAATTGCAATCCTATTTTCGCCGATATCGATCCACATTCATTAACTGTTGAAAGTGCCCAAATCAAATCCAAATTAACCTCTACAACAAAAGCCATTCTGACAACACATGTATATGGGAATGCGGGGGATTTAGAATTACAGGAAGAACTAGCTTACAAATCAGGAATTCCTTTAATTTATGATGGGGCTCATGCATTTGGGGTTCGCTATAAAGGCAAATCCATATTTTCATATGGAGACATTACAACTTGTAGTTTTCATGCAACTAAAATATTCCATACAGTTGAAGGTGGGGCGGTAATTGTTAAAGATTCAAATATTGCAGATAAAATAAGAGAGCTTAGAAGTTTCGGACATAAAGGAGATGTCTATTTATCTGCCGGTATAAATGGTAAAAATTCTGAATTTCATGCTGCCATGGGTTTAGTTAATTTAACTCATTTTAATGAAATCAAATTACATAGAGAAAAAGCTTGTGCTCAATATGATATAAAATTGAGCAATAAGGTGGCTAGGGTTCAATGGAATTCCGAAATGAGTCGTAATTTCAGTTATTATCCAATTATTCTTTCATCAGAGAATGATCTGCATCAAATTATGGATCATTTAAAAGAAGCTGATATTTACCCAAGAAGATATTTCTACCCATCGTTAAATGAATTACCATTTGTAGTTTCTCAATCTTGTCCAATATCAGAAGACATATCAAAGCGTATAATTTGTCTACCGCTTTCGGCTACGATTTCAGAGGATGAAATTAATCAGGTTGTAGAAATAATTAATTTATATTACTCCTAAGTCTTATGTATTTCATAGTATTCATCACATTTGTTTTACTATGTATTAAAATTGCTTCTAAGATTTCTAACAAAAATTTTGAAGAAATTTTCATCATCGGCTACGTTCTATATACAGCTAGTATTATACTTACCGGTTATATTCTTTCTGAATTAAATATTTGGAATAGCTCTATTTTATGGTCAATATTTCCATTTATTTTAATAATTGCTTTCCACCAATTATATACAATTTCGCTTTTTAAATCAGAACAAATACAAGAATCATCGTTTAAAATTACTGGAAGAGCGATCCAAAAATTACATGAAGTATATAATGCTTCAACCAAAACAGAAAAAATTGCATTTTCAATTTTATTGATATCATTCGTTATAATTCATTTAATACAATTATCAGTTACCTATTATACTCCACCCAATGAATGGGATAGTATGACTGGCCATTTGAATCGTATTCTATATTTTCTTCAGAATGGGTCTTTCAAACATTTCATTGGAACAAATTGGAATATTGACACATATCCAAAGGCTTTTTCTTCCATCCAAGTTTATCCATTTTTAATGACTAATTGGAATGAGCACTTCTTTAAGCTCCCCAATATGTCTGCGTACTGGATACTTTTTATTGGTACCTATGGAATTTTGAAAAGATTGAATATTCCTTTCATTATAAGAGTGTTTAGTTCCACGCTAGTCTTATTTATTCCGATTGCAATTATTCAATCAACTTCCACAGATACAGACATTGTATTAGCTGCCTATTTAGTTACCTATATATATTTTGTATTTAGTTATAAGCAGACGCAGCAAATAATCTATTTATATTTAGCTGCGATGTCCTTTTCAATCGCCTTAAGTCATAAAATTACTTTTGTTTTTTCTTTTCTTCCTCTATTAATTCTTATTGTTTACATAATAAGAAACATAGATTTCATTTCATGGAAATATACTTTTAAGCATGTATTGTTTGCACATACATTTTACCTTTTAATTATTACTCTACCTACGGGATATATAAATAATATAATTCACTATGGTCATCCCATAGGACCAAAAACAGCAACGCAACATCAATCAATTGAAAGAGCAGGAAATTTCAATAATTTATTAATGCATGGTAGTAGGAACTTTATTAGATACAATTTTGACCTTTTAAATTTGGATGGATTGCGTAATATCTCATCGATAGAAAGTTTTCAAAAAAAGATAAAGCCAATCTTTCAAACAGTTGACAAAAAGTTAAATTTAAAATTAGAACAGGAAACTACCTTCACAATCATTCCATTTTCATTTAATAGGCAATTTGAATTTTACAATGGAACACCTATCTATGGTGTGATATTTCTCCTATTAATGATTCCGTCATTTATCTATTTACTTCTACGAAAAAGCGATAGTGTTTATTACTACTTTTTCATTGCTTTTTTATTGCACCTACTTGCACTTTCTTTCACAGCAGCATACGATCCTTGGAAAGGAAGATATATGCTAAGTACATTAGTCTTCATAATTCCAATCATAGGTAACTATTTAAATCAATATTCACTTTTTCTTAAAAATAGTTGGGGTAAGGTCTATATAATAATTACAACTATTTTAATTTCTATTTCAGGTATAACTACTATATTCTTTCATATTAGGGCATTACCATTTGGTGCATATAATAAACCTTCAATCTTTACTGTTTCACGTATCGAAGCTTTGACAATTTCAAGACCAGATATTACACCAGCTTATCTGAAATTTGATTCAATTGTACCTTTACATGCGGTAGTGGCATTAGCGACAATTAATGATGATTATGAATATCCACTTTGGGGGTATCATTTTACTCGAAAACTAATACCAATCAATCCATTTGAACAGGGATTACAAAAAATACCTGAGGAAGCAAATTATTTATTCTTTGCCGAAAAAATAATTAAACCAATAAAAGGAGATATTAGATTGGGAACAAATATGTCATTAAAGGAAGGAGTCATTGTTCCTGGAGAAGATTATTATATAAGAAAATTAAAATAAAATTATAAATGACTAGTGGTTATAACTAGTTATTGTCGGTTACCAAATAAAAATACTTTCCGATAAATTGCATACGATATGAATATAAAGGAAAATATTGCTGAAGGACTTAGGTCGATTAAAGGGAATTTGTTAAGAACTATCTTAACTGCACTAATCATATCATTAGGTATTACTTCATTAGTAGGAATTTTAACAGCTATAGATGGTATTCAAAGTTCTGTAGACAATTCTTTTTCTGGTTTAGGTGCTAATTCATTCGATATCAGAAATAGACCTGCAAATCAAATTAGAAGAGAAGGGCAGAAAGAAAAAAGATTTAAAAATATTGATTATAGGCAGGCTGTAAGGTATAAAACATTATTTTCTAGTAAAGGCAAGGTCTCTTTAAAAACAAATGTATCTAATAACGCCATAGCCAAATATTTGTCTAAAAAAACCAATCCAAATACACGACTATTAGGTATCGATAACAATTTCCTTGAATTAAAAGGATATAAAATCGGTGGTGGCCGAAATTTTTCTACGAATGAATTTACTAATGCAATCAATGTATGTTTATTGGGCGTTGATGTCATAGATCAATTAATTGAAAAAGGAAGTCCTATAAACCAAGAAATATTAGTCAATGGGATAAAACTAAAAGTGATCGGAATCTTGGCAAAAAAGGGTAATATGATGGGTGGTGGTGATGATCGCGTGATTATGGTTCCATTAGAGACTGGTAGAAAAATGGCCGTCGGTAGAAATTTGACGTTTGATATAACAACATCATCGACGAAAGTTAACAACTTAGATAATTTCATGGAAGAGGCGAGAGGTGTAATGCGTAAAGTACGAATGGATCCAATTACAGCCGAAGATTCGTTTTCTCTAGATAGATCAGATTCGATAGCAAAAAGTTTTGAAAGTATTACATCAAGTTTACAATTAGGGGGATTTGTTATTGGTTTTATTACCCTTTTGGGAGCATCCATCGCATTGATGAATATTATGATGGTTTCTGTTTCGGAAAGAACGAGAGAAATCGGAATTCGTAAATCACTTGGAGCGACTCCTTATCGTATTTTACAACAATTTTTAATTGAGGCTATTGTAATTTGCTTAATAGGAGGGATAGGTGGAATAATTTTGGCCATACCCATAGGTAACTTGATTGCACAAGGGATTAGTTCTGGGGCTGCCAGTTTTATTATACCTTGGCTTTGGATGACAGTAGGAATAATTATTTGTGTGTTAGTAGGCTTATTTTCAGGAATTTATCCAGCATTTAAAGCTTCAAAACTTGATCCAGTTGAAGCTTTAAGGTATGAATAGATTATAATTTATTTAAGCAAGGCTTGATAAACTAATGAAATAAACCTACTTTTGCAGTGCAATTAAGCCAATTGGTTTAGTTTAATTGCCCAGATGGCGGAATTGGTAGACGCGCTGGTCTCAAACACCCGTGGGTGCAAGCCCGTGCCGGTTCGACTCCGGCTCTGGGTACAAGCCTCTCAAGAAATTGAGAGGCTTTCCCATTTTTATAACTTACTTCTTAACGATTCCTTCCATTTAGAATATGCTTCTAATGTTTCAG
>JACCDK011850891.1_pt1 | contig 27162 bp, 28 predicted proteins | sample 7445871 | NCBI WGS metagenome assembly JACCDK01 (sample SAMN15323436, study PRJNA562643) | freshwater metagenome | isolation source: river surface water | place: USA:Blue River Watershed | collected 2017-08-15 | reverse complement strand
AGAAGACGATTATCAATAATTTATTATTTGAAGCATCTAATGCTTATTGGGAATGGATGAAATCCCATCAAGTAGCTGAAAACATTCAGCAAATAGTAGAAATTAGTGATAATAGATTTCAGTTAATCAAGAAGTCCTTTTTATTAGGCGAAAGACCTTCAATAGATACATTAGAAGCCTATACGCAGGTACAATTTTATCAGAATTACGCGCAAAATGCACAATTAAATATTCAAAAGAATCAAATACTTTTGTCGAGTTATTTATGGAATGATCAAGGCCAAAATGTTATTTTAAATGATAAAATAGTTCCCGATAATGAAATTGCCAATCAAAAAGCATGGGTCCAATTTGATATTAATTTAAACTCCATGTTAGCAAGAGCTGAAGAATTACATCCAGAAATAAAAAGCTATGATTTCAAATTGAATGCTTTGAAAATTGAAAAGCAGCTTAAATTTCAAAACTTATTACCTAAAATAAATTTAGACTATCAACAATTAAGTCCAGGCAATCAATTTGCAAATATGTTTAATGAAAATTCATTTAGTAAAAATTACATCGCCGGACTTAAAATTGAATTACCTATCCCCTTGCGATTTGGTAGAGCAGAATACGAAAAAGCAAAAATCAAATTACAAGATGAGCAACTCAACCAAAATATAAAAAGGAATAGCATTCAAGTTAAAATCAAACAATATCACGCTGAATTTGAAAATCTAAAAAGACAATTAAAAATTCAACAGGATTTAATTGAAAATTATAAAAAATTGAGCCATTCAGAGGATATTCGATTACAGAATGGAGAAGGGTCTTTGTTTTTAGTTAACTCAAGAGAATTAAAAACATTAGAAAGTATTGAAAAAATGTTAGAAACTCGAGCGAAATTTTATAAAAGTATGTATGCTACTCAGTGGGCTGCGGGTTTATTGGCTGAAGATTTAATTCTTTAGTTTGCTTTACACAAGAAGGAATATCAGTCACATAGTGACTAACATAAATCAGCGTGGTATCAGAGTGCTCAACTAAATAATTGAGCACTTTTTTAATATGTTCAATTTGTCCAATGTCCAATCCTTGGCAAGGCTCATCCAGAATTAAAAGCGGTGGATTTTTAACCAAAGCACGAGTTAATAAAACCATTCGCTGCTCACCTTGAGAAATTTTATAGAATTCTTTATCCGCTAAATGTGCAATACCCAACACTTCCAACCATAACATTGATCTACGTTTTTGTCCCTCTGTTAAAGGCTTAAATAAACCCAAGGTATCTAATAAACCAGAACCGACCACCGACAAACATTTACCCGTATTTTTAAAATACAGATGTAATTCAGGACTCACAAATCCAATGCGTTTTTTGATTTCCCAAATACTTTCTCCCGTTCCACGACGTCGGTCAAATAACCACAATTTCTGACTATAACTTTGAGGATTATCTGCTGTAATCATACTAATCATGGTCGATTTACCAGCTCCATTGGGTCCTTTTAAGGCCCAGGCTTCTCCCCTTTTGATTTCCCAATTTTGATGTTGTAAAATAGTCCGTTGTCCATATTTTATTTGTACATCTTCCATTTTGACTGCCTGTTCAAATTCATCAAACGCTGCGCGCGTTTGAATGAGCTCGTACATTTTCTCTTCAAAATCCTCTAATCGACTTTGAATAAATAATTCAGGCTTATAGGCTTCTCTTTTCCCTTTCCATGCAATTTGACCCTCCTTTAAAACCATCACATGTGAAATCAATTCAGGCATTTCCATCGGTGAATTGATTAACAAAAATGGAATTTTCTGTTGATTGATTTCTTCCATTGCATGTTGCAACAATTGCCTTCCATCTGTATCTAATCCTAAAAAAGGATTATCAAAAAGGAGAAAATCAGGATGCTTCAATAAGGCTTTAATCATTTGCAAACGCTTATTTTCACCATTCGATAATTGCAAAATTGGTTTATCCCAATGAGATTCCATTTTAAACAATCGAAGCCAAAATGTTGCCTCCTCTTGGTTTTCTTCAGCTAATTCTTCCCGAATAGTATACGAATCTTCTGAGTCGGAAGAGTTAAAACGTTGTTGTAAATAAAATTCATTTACATTACTTCTATTTTTAAAATGATGTTGTTGTTCAACAAGGTACACATGAACAGGCTTGTCCGAATCGAAATATCGAACAGTTCCTGTCCGAAATAAACGTCCACAAAGTGCTTTTGCTAAAGTACTTTTACCTGTACCCATGGAGCCAACAATGGCCCAATTTTCAGCTGAACCGACATGAAAAGATATATCATGTAAGATCTTGTCAGGCCCATAACCAACTCCTAACGATTCAACACTTAATATGATATCTTTCATGAAATATTTTAAAATATGTTCGTAAATTGTTCAGCAAATTACATTCAAACCTTTAATTATGAAACATTTTTTAAGAAAGACTAGCTTGACTTTAGGGCTTGTTATTCTCCAATTAATCGTTTTTGCTCAAGATTTACCCCGTTCAACACCAGAGGCAGAAGGTGTTTCGTCAAAAGCTATAAGTCAATGGATCAATAGTTATTCAAACGGAAAACATGAATTACATTCCATTATGGTCTTACGACATGGAAAGGTGATCGCAGAAGGTTGGGCAAAACCCTATGCTGCAGATGTTAAACATACCATGTATTCAGTCAGCAAAAGTTGGACTTCAACAGCTATTGGATTTTTAGTAGATGCAGGAAAATTAAGTGTTGAAGATAAAGTCATTACTTTTTTTCCAGAAAACAAAGACATTACAAGCAATCAACATTTAAATGATTTGCGTGTAAAAGATTTGTTAATGATGGCTGCTGGACATAAGGTAGAACCACTTAGAAACGTGGTTGCTACTTCTGATAATTGGGTTAGAGGATTTTTAAGTGCTCAAATAGACTACCAACCTGGATCAAAGTTTCTGTATAATACATTGGCTACTTATATGTTGAGTGCCATTGTACAGAAAGTTTCAGGTCAAAAAACAATAGACTTTTTAGAAAACAAACTTTTACAACCCCTACATATCAAAAATATTGATTGGGAAACTGATTCAAAAGGCATCAATGTAGGTGGATGGGGAATTCGCGTAAAAACGGAGGATATGGCTAAATTAGGTCAATTGTATTTACAAAAAGGAAAGTGGAATGGTCAACAACTTTTATCCGAAAAATGGGTAAATGAGGCCACTGGTAAACAAATAGAACAAGACCCTACTGCTAGTCAATCTAAGAAAGATTCATCAGATTGGTTGCAAGGATATGGTTACCAATTCTGGCGCTGTAGAAATGGAGCGTTTAGGGCTGATGGCGCTTTTGGACAATACATCGTGGTTTTCCCTGAAAAAGATGCCGTTGTGATTATCACCTCCGAATCTCATGACTTGCAAGACGATTTAAATAATATTTGGAAACATTTACTACCCGCTTTTTCAGATAAAAAATTGGTAGCCAATCCAAAAGAATTGCAATCGCTTAAAAATCAAATAGCCTTGATGCAAATCAAATCTCCACAATTTGAAAGTAAAAATCTACCTGAATTAGCTCAACAAAAAATTACATTAAACAATAATGCCCTTGGTTTTCAATCCATTCAATTGAAACAAAATGGAAAACATGTGGATTTAACATTAAACGATTCAGAAGGTAGCCATACCATTCCGTTAAGTCATAACAGTTTTTCGATGTCTCAGACTGATTTAAAAGGGCCCTACTTATTACGACAAGCCAAAAATGCTTTGGCAGGATTACCCCCTTTTAAAGTAGCAGGTTCTTATTATTGGAACAAAGATGGAAGCTTAGGAATTACTCTTCGCTATTTTGAAAGTCCACATCATTGGGATTGGAAATTATCAAAAATGGATACAGGACATCTATTATCAATTTCAAGTTCATACGACAAAAGCAGCACGATGGATATTAAAGGACAATAATTGTTCGACAAATTGGGCAATTTGGTCTCAAAACTTATAGAAACGTATACAAGCTATTTAAATAAATCGTAAACTTATTACTTATTACTTATTACTTATTACTTATTACTTATTACTTTAACCTAAGATACTATGTCAAACGAATTACATAATTCACGTAGGGACTTTTTAATAAAAGGTTCCTTAGCCTCTTTAGGCTTTTTAATGGTAGGAAAATCCTTTGGAGCAGCACTTACCAAACCAAATTCAAAATTTGCAGGTGTACAAATGGGTACGATTACCTATTCTTTTAGAAGTCTACCTGGCAGTTTAGAACAAGTTATTCAATATTGCATTGATTCGGGTGTTTCGGCTATTGAATTAATGGGTGATGCTGTTGAGGAGTTTGCAGGTAAGCCAAAAAATCCAGTACAATTTAAATTTGTGCCTGGACAACGTCCAACTTTCACTGATGAACAAAGAGCTCAAATGGCACAATATCAAAAAGATGTTGCGGCTTGGAGAGAGTCCGTTGGAATGGAAAAATTTCAGGAAGCACGTAAAATGTTAGATAATGCTGGTATTTCGGTTTATGCATTTAAACCAAATGCATTTGGACCAAACAATTCAGATGGTGAAGTTGAATGGGGTTTAAAAGTGGCTAAAATTTTAGGTGCTAAATCAGTAACCGTTGAATTACCAACCGATCCAAAACAAACTCAAAGATTAGGCGATTTTGGTGCCAAACACAAAGTATACTTTGGCTATCACGCCCATTTACAAGCAACAGATACAGCTTGGGATGTAGCCTTGGCTCAATCAACATATAATTCATTGAATTTAGATTGTGGTCATTATATCGCAGCAGGTGGACCAAATACAGTAGATACCTTATTAAAATTAATTGAGTCAAAAAGTGATCGCATCACAAGCATGCACTTAAAAGATCGCCAAAATAAAGAGCATGGAGGTGCAAATTTAGCCTGGGGTAAAGGAGATACTCCAATTCAGCAAATTTTAACACTTGTGCGAGATAAAAAATATAAGTTCCCTGTTACGGTGGAATTGGAATATGAAGTTCCAAAAGATTCTGACCCAGTAAAAGAAGTAAAGATTTGTATCGAGTATGCAAAGAAAATTTTAGTAGGATAACAAACATAAAAAACGCTCAGCCAAACTGAGCGTTTTTTATATTTCGAAATGCTTTAGAGAATCAATCAAATCACTTGCAATCACACTGGATTTCGATTGATGTTGTAAACATTCATCAGCTAAACACCCATGTACATAAACGCCTAGACAGGCAGCCTCAATAGGTTTATAACCTTTTCCTAAAAAGGAAGTAATGATTCCTGTTAACACATCACCACTTCCTGCTGTTGCCAATGCATCATTTCCAGATGCATTTTCATAAACCTTAAGGTTAGAATCAATAATTTTTGAATTAGGCCCCTTTAAAATTAAAATACACGGAAATTTTTTTACAAATTCTAAACCTAAAGCCAAAGCATTCTGAGGAGAAACTTTCTGTCCAAACAATCGACTGGCCTCTCCAAAATGCGGGGTTAAAATATGATTTGGCTTTAGAAATGATTTAAGATTGGTGTTTTCTGAAAGTATATTTAACGCATCAGCATCTAACACCATAGGTTTGGTATAATTTTCAAGCAAATATTCTAAATGATAAATTTTCAACAAATCTTTTCCCAATCCAGAACCCACTCCAATTGCATCAAATGACCCTATTTTGTCTTTTTCAAATTGATAGGTATGCATTATCTCAGGACAAACTTCTAAAAATGCATTGGATGATGAAGATTCAAACAGGGCCGTTACCAATCCAGACCCTGCCCTTAATGCAGCCGATGAAGCCAACATTGCAGCGCCCCACTTCCCTTCTGAACCAGCATATATTAAAACATTACCAAAAGTGTATTTATTCCCAAAAGCTATTCGAGACTTGATATGTTTCAGAAAATAGGATTGATTAATTTTTTGCATAAAACTAAACCAAACCCCAATTTCTTAAAAAATCATTGGTCCACTTATTATTTGGATCCATTTCTTTTCTAAGTTTTTTAAATTCATTCCACATGGGATACCGAACAGATAACTCTTCTTTTGAAATTCTTGAAATCTTTCCCCAATGTGGTTTGCCTTTAAATGGTTTTAACTTTGCCTCTATTTTTGGTAAAATTTTCTGCACTTCTTCATTCATGGGTTTCCAAGTAAAGTGAATAGCCACGATGTCTTGTTTGTAGGCAGGACTCATCCAAAATTGATCTGCTGCAATACTTCTTAATTCCGTTACATAAAGTAAAGGATATATTTCTTGATGCATGGATTCAATAGCCATAATGGCCTGGAAGGCCATTTTTCTTGGAACAAAAAACTCTGATTGCAATTCAGCACCATTACTCGGTGTAAAATCCATTTTAAAATGCGGTAAACGTTCATACCAAGGTCCAGGAACACCCATTTGATCAGTGCAATTGATTGGAGAATTTACTTTTATTGGATGAAGGTTTGTCGTAGCTGCTGAAGCACCCAAAAATTCCTTACCGAGCGCAGAATAGGTCTGATCTGTTCTACGCTTTATCCACAATTGATTAATATTTTTATCTAGCCAATGTGTAAACATACTAACTGAATATCCTGAACCAAAGATCTCATCAAAGTGATCTTTAAGTTTCGACATGGGTAAGTTTTCAAATACGTGTTGAGTCACTTGAAAAGTAGGCTGAATCTTTAAAGCAACTTTATACATTACTCCTAAAGCACCTAAACTGACAACTGCACCATAAAATTTTGGATCTTTTTCAGTTAATAAAACAGCTGTCCCATCAGATTTGATTATTTCAATAGCTGCTACTGCAGTTGACAAATTTCCATTTTTATCTCCAGAACCATGCGTTCCCGTACTTGCAGCTCCCATTACTGAAATATGAGGCAAAGAGGCTAAATTATGTACTGCATACCCTCTTGCATCTAACCATTTACCCAAAGTTCCATAACGAATTCCAGACTCTACCCAAACCAAGCGATTAGTTTCATCTAGTTCTAATACCTTGTTCAAATAAACCAAAGAAATATGAGACGCATTTGTATCGGCAACAGTATTAAAAGAATGCTTCGAACCTAAGGCCTTACCATTTTTTATTTTTTTAACCACATCAATCAATTCGCTTCTTGTTTTAGGAGCAAATAATTCTTTGCGGTGATAAGTCAAATTACCCGCCCAATTCGACTCTAATTCGACCTGATTAGTAGTTGGCCATTTAAATACACTTAGGGCCATGAAGCCCATCCCTGATTTCTTTAAAAATTCGTTTCTTTTCATTTTCATGTTAGTTATAGGCTTCGATGGTTTGAATACTTCCATCATTATTATACTTTAATTCAGTCACTTTTATGTTTCTCAAATGTGTTTTTCCAGACATTTGAACATCATGGTAATACAAATACCATTTCCCATTTTGCTCAACGATAGAATGATGATTTGTCCAACCAATGACTGGATTTAAAATAACTCCTTGATACGTAAATGGACCTTTAGGTGAATCACCTGTTGCATAAGCAATAAAATGAGTATCGCCTGTAGAATAGGACAAATAATATTTACCATTATATAAATGAACAAATGGTGCTTCAAAAAATCGACGGTCATGATCTGAAGACAATAATAATTTGCCATCTTTATCTAAAATTTGAACATCTTCTAAGGAACCCACAATATTTTTCATATCTGCTGATAGCTTAGCCATTTTAGGCATTAAAGCAGGTTGCTCATTCGCTGGCTGGGTTTCATCTGTAACATGTTTACCCGTTTTCCAATGCTGTAATTGTCCACCCCAAATTCCACCAACATATAAATAATAGGTTCCATCTTTGTCTCTAAAAACTGCAGGATCAATGCTGTAGGTACCTTTCATGTAATTTTTCTCTGCTGTAAAAGGCCCTTCTGGCTTTTTAGCTTCTGCCACACCAATACGAAAGATTCCTTCTTTATCTTTTGCAGGAAAATACAAAAAATATTTACCATTTTTCTCAGCAGCATCAGGTGCCCAAAGCATTTTACCAGCCCAAGGAATATCCTCCAATTTCAAAACAACACCATGATCTTTAATAGGTGCGCTTGGATTTTTTTGTGAAAACACATGATAATCACGCATTCCAAAATGACTTCCTAAATCATCTTCTTTAATACCGGCATCTATATCATGTGAAGGATAAATATAAATTTCTCCGTTAAAAACATGTGCACTTGGATCCGCCGTAAATTGATCTGTTACTAATGGCTGTTGTTTGGGATTCTTTTTTGACTGAGAAAAAGAAGTAAATGAAATGATAGTTAAACAAAGTATAAGTTTTTTCATTCGTAAAAGGTTTGTAATAAAAGTATTAATTAACTTAAATTTACCTAAATATCTGAATATGGAAAAAATTAACGTTGCTCTTTTATCTTTTGGAATGTCAGGCCGGGTTTTTCATGCCCCATTTCTTCACACGCACGAGGGATTTAATTTGATTGGATCTTGGGAAAGAAGTCAAAAAAACATCCAAAATACGTATTCCTATTGTAAAAGTTTTGAACATTTTGAAGATATTTTATCAGATGTTAGTATACCTTTGGTGGTAGTTAACACTCCAATTTATACGCATTATGACTATGCAAAAAGATGTTTAGAAGCAGGTAAACATATCATTGTAGAAAAAGCTTTTACTAATAATTCAATCGAAGCGAAAGAGTTACATCAGATTGCAAAAGAAAAAAATTGTCAAATTTTTGTCTTTCAAAATCGCAGATGGGATTCCGATTTTTTAACAGTTAAAAAAGTTTTAGAATCGGGAAAATTAGGAGAAATTGTTGAAGCAGAATTTCATTTTGACCGATACAATACCGCACTTTCACCGAAAGTGCATAAAGAAGAAATCAATGCTGGATCTGGTATCTTAAGAGATTTAGGTCCTCATATTTTAGATCAAGCACTTTCTCTATTCGGAATGCCAGAAAAAGTTTTTGCTGATTTACGGTTTATGAGAGAGAACACCTTGGTTGAAGATTATTTTGAAATCATTTTATATTACGAAAAATTACGTGTTCGACTAAAAGGAGGATATTTTTACAAAGAATTAGTGCCCTCTTATCAACTATTTGGAACGAATGGTAGTTTCTTAAAACCAAGAGCCGACAAACAGGAATCAGACTTAGTGGCATGTGTCCCATTAAATGATTTGGAATGGGGAACGGAACCAAAAGAATATTTTGGATTGTTACATACCAATCAAGAGCGAATTAATATTCCCTCTTCAAGAGGAAATTACATGCATTTTTTTGAAAATGTGTACCTAACCTTATTAGGAAATGAAAAAGCTATTGTAGATGCTCAGGCAGGAGTCAATTCGATGAAAATCATTGATGCAGCTTTTGAAAGCCACAAAAAACAACAAGTAATCCAATTGTCATGAGTAGCCCAACAGAAAAAGCAAAAGATTTATTTAAACAATTTGAACCTGAACTTCAGAAGAAAATTCAACAAGTTGGACATGTCCGTAAGTTTAAGGAAGATGAGTATCTAATGTACACTGGCCAACCGATTCATTCGGCAGTATTGGTAGTAGATGGCATCATTAAAGTTTTTCGTGAAGATGATGAAGGAAATGAAATTTTTATGTACAATTTACATCCAGGAGAAGCATGTGCCATTTCCATGACATGTGCTGCCAGAAATTTAAATAGCCAGATTATGGCTAAGGCGCTTTTGGATACAACTGTAATTGCTATTCCAATCGAATTAATGGATGAGTGGGCTAGCAAATATAAATCTTGGTATCAGTTTGTTTTAGGTACATACAGAAATCGATTCGAAGAATTGCTAGAAATGTTGGACCAAATTGCTTTTAAAAATTTGGATGAACGTTTATTGTGGTACTTAAAGCAACATCAAAAAAGTTTAAAGTCGAATGTGATAAAAATATCCTTTACTCAAATGGCTTTAGAATTAAATTCATCTCGTGAGGTTATTTCACGATTGATGAAAAAATTAGCTGATAAAGGGCAAATCAAATTGGGAAAAAACCAAGTTGAAATCGTTCAATTACCTATTTAATTTTTTTCAACTTTGTGATTAATATCACGAAATGGACAAATAACTTTACTGACATTTGTATTGTAATTCAAGACTATGTTAGAACTATTTGGCTATTTTGCATCTTTGTTAATCGGGCTTTCTTTAGGCCTAATTGGTGGTGGAGGTTCCATTCTTACCGTGCCTGTTTTAGTTTACCTTTTTGGAGTTGACCCAGTTTTAGCAACAGCGTATTCCTTATTTGTTGTGGGTACGAGTAGCCTAGTGGGAGCTTGGCCAAAATATAAACAAGGCTTGGTGAATGTAAAAACCGGAATCATTTTTGGAATTCCATCCATCATATCGGTTTATGCCACTCGGAAATTTTTAGTTCCAATGATTCCAAATGAAATTTTCACATTAGGATCATTTGTAGTCACAAAAGCGATCTTAATGATGGTACTTTTTGCAGCTTTGATGGTGGCGGCTTCCATCTCCATGATTAGAGGTACTTGTGAAAATTGCGATAAAGACGAAAATGAATTGTCTCAAATTTCATACAACTATCCGATGATTTTATTAGAAGGATTAGTTGTAGGTATGTTAACTGGCTTAGTAGGTGCAGGTGGTGGATTCTTGATTATCCCAGCTTTAGTCATGTTAACAAAATTACCAATGAAACAAGCCATAGGAACTTCATTGTTAATTATTGCAGCAAAATCATTGATTGGATTTACTGGTGATTTAGGTCACCAAACAATTGATTGGAATTTATTACTTATCGTTACAGGATTGGCAATTATAGGAATTTTCATCGGCGACAAGGTAAGTAAAAAAATAAATAGCGCTCAGTTAAAAGTTGGATTTGGCTGGTTTGTGCTCATCATGGGTCTTTACATTTTAATTCAACAACTTTTTTTCTAGAATCAAAAAATTATAATTCATAAACAAATGAAAGTCGAACAAATCTATACCGGATGTTTAGCTCAAGGAGCATATTACATCGAAAGCAATGGAGAAGCCGCAATTATTGATCCATTAAGAGAAGTCGAGCCATATATTCAAAAGGCAGAAAGAAATGGGGCTAAAATTAAATATGTTTTTGAGACTCACTTTCATGCAGATTTCGTCTCTGGACACATTGATTTAGCTAAGAAAACCGGAGCAGACATCGTTTATGGTCCTACTGCTGCCCCATCTTTTGAATGTATCACTGCCACAGATGGACAAGAATTTACTTTAGGTGTCATTAAAATTAAAGTGATACATACACCGGGACATACCATGGAAAGTTCTTGTTTCCTTCTAATTGATGAAGCAGGTAAGGCTACTTCATTATTCTCTGGTGACACCCTATTTATTGGTGATGTAGGTCGACCAGATTTAGCTCAAAAAGTGAAGGCTGATTTAACAGAAGAAATTTTGGCAGGACATTTATATGATTCTTTACGGAATAAAATCATGCCATTAGCCGATGATATCATCGTCTATCCTGCGCATGGCGCAGGATCTGCCTGTGGAAAAAACATGAGTAAGGAAACCACAGATACGCTTGGCAACCAAAAGAAAACAAATTATGCCTTGAATCCAGATCTTACAAAAGAGGCATTCATTAAAGAAGTATTAACGGGTTTAGTGGCACCTCCTGCATATTTCCCATTAAATGTATTGATGAACATAAAAGGATATGACAGTATAGATACGGTCATCGAACGTGGATCACACGCCATGAGTCCAGAAGCCTTTGAAGCAGCTGCTAATGAAACAGGTGCCATCATTTTGGATACCAGGAAAGCACAAGATTTCGCCAAAGGATTTGTACCAAATTCAATCAATATTGGTGTAGAAGGAAGTTTTGCCCCTTGGGTAGGCACTTTGATTCCAGATATTAAACAAGAAATTTTATTGGTTACTGATGAAGGAAAAGAAGAGGAAGTAATTACGCGTTTAGCACGTGTTGGATATGATTTCACCATTGGCTTTTTAAAAGGAGGATTTGCAGCATGGAAAGCAGCAGGTAAAGAAATCGATTCAGTAGAATCTATTTCTCCAGCTGAACTATCAAAAAGAATTGAAAAAGGAGAAGGAAGTATTTTAGATGTTCGTAAGAAAAGCGAATTTTTAAGTGAGCACGTTGTAGATGTAGAAAATGCTCCTTTGGATTTCATCAATGAAAGCATGTTACAAGTTGATAAAAATAAAACAACCTATGTACATTGTGCAGGTGGTTACCGTTCAATGATTTTCATTTCAATCTTGAAAGCAAGAGGATTTGAGAATTTAATCGATGTTGATGGCGGATTTAAAGCGATCAAGGACTCTAATTTATTCAAAGTGACAGATTATGTTTGCCCAACAACTTTATTATAATCATGGAAGAAATACTAAATAATCCCAAGGTAACGGTTATAGATGTTCGAGAAGTTTTCGAATTTGAAGATGGACATTATGAAGGTGCAATCAATATTCCATTAGGAACAATTCCAAATAATATGGATCAAATTAAGGCCATGAGTCAACCTATCGTAGTATATTGTCGCAGTGGCAATCGATCAGGAATGGCACTTAGTTTACTGAAGCAAGCTGGAATCCGAGAAGTCTATAATGGAGGAGGTATTATGCAAATGTTAAATTATGCATCTCATTAAATGGAAACAATTCTAAAAAATTGGGGAACCATGCGTATAATCCGACTAGCCGTTGGATTATATGCATTTTATGAAGCGATAAAAACCCCAGATATCCTACTTATTTCGATGGCGTCTATTTTGACGATCATGGCCGTATTAAATGTGGGCTGCGGAGCGCAAGGTTGTGGGATTCCAACAAGCAAACCAACTTCACAAACTGAGGATAAAGAGGATATCGAATATGAAGAAGTCAAATAAAACCAAAATGTTTTATTCAATTGATATTGTAATTGGAGGCATAATTGGTTATTTTTATTTTAAAAGTAAACTTATCAAAGATTAAATGGAACTTATCACACACCCATGGCCGTGGTATACGGCCGGACTTATCATCGGACTAATCGTCCCAGCTCTATTAATACTAGGAAACAAACATTTTGGTATTTCATCCAATCTTAGACACATTTGTGCTGCTTGTTTTCCGGCAGACATTAAATTTTTCAAATATGATTGGAAAAAAGAAATTTGGAATTTTTATTTTGTTGGAGGTATTCTAATTGGGGGATTCATCGCGGCTACTTATTTAAGTTCAGGCGAAGCAATTATTGTCAATCCCAAATTGGTTGAAGAATTAGCCACTTATAACATTTCAGATTATTCTCAAATTGTACCGGTCGACTTATTTACATTGGATAAATTATTTACCTTAAAAGGATTTATCATGATGGTCGGTGGTGGCTTTTTAGTTGGATTTGGGACCAGATATGCAGGTGGATGTACTTCAGGACATGCCATTATGGGCCTATCTAATCTTCAATGGCCTTCATTAGTGGCTACAATCTGTTTCATGGTAGGTGGATTTATCATGGCTAATTTTATTTTACCTTACATTTTATCGTTATAATCATATGGCAACGCAACAAGAAAAAGAAGATTTAAAAGCGCGCGAATTAGACGCGATATGTGTTAACGAATCGGAATTGAAACATCCTTGGTTTTATAATTTAAAATATTCTGCTGTAGGAATATTATTCGGTATCGTATTTATAAAAGCAGAAATTATCTCTTGGTTTCGTATTCAAGAAATGTTCCGGTTACAAAGTTTCCACATGTATGGTGTGATTGGAACGGCAGTTGTAGTTGGTGCAATCTCTGTTTTTTTGATCAAAAAATTAAATATTAAAACAATTCATGGGGAACAAATCACCTTTGCCCCTAAAGAATTCAATAAAGGGAATATTTACGGTGGTCTTTTATTCGGTTTCGGATGGGCAATCACAGGTGCCTGTCCAGGGCCATTATTCGCCCAATTAGGATCAGGCGTATTATCTATTGCCATTGTCATTTTAAGTGCTATTGCAGGTACTTGGACGTATGGGTTAATTAGAGATAAGTTGCCGCATTAACTACTAGTGATCCAGTGATCGAGTGATACAGTGATTTAGTAATGAAGGAGCCGCAGAATATTTACTGCGGCTTTTTTTGCTGAACTAAAATTTATAATCTATTATTATTAAAATTATGCCTTCAAATAAAACTTTAAATGCTTAAAAAAATTACAAGAAATCATTGAAGTACCTCATGTTATTCCTTTTAGGAATTTTTCAGCTGCCTTTGGTTTTAAAGGATTTCTAATTACCAATCATTTCATTGATGGAGGTGCTACCGGAATTTCGCTTTTACTTTCAGCTATTACTGATTTACCCATTTATCTGTTTGTAATTGCAGTAAATATTCCATTTGTTATTTGAAATGAATTATAATTCATAACTCATAATTCATAATACCTACTCCTTCTTCTCAAATCCTAAAGAAACTGAATTCACACAATAACGTAAACCAGTTTCTGTTGGACCATCATCGAAAACGTGTCCTAAATGACCACCACATTTTGCACAAGTAATTTCAATACGGACCATGCCATGAGATAGATCTCGAGTTTCTTTTATTACGCCTTTTTTCAATTCTTTATCAAAACTTGGCCAACCACAATGCGAGTCAAATTTGGAATCAGAGGCAAACAATTTTGCACCACATCCACGACAAGTATAAAATCCTTTTTCCTTATGCATCAAAAATTTACCAGTAAAAGGTCTTTCGGTTCCTTTTTGACGTAAAATGTAATATTCTTCTTCTGATAATTTAGATTTCCATTCAGCTTCAGAAGTAGGGATATTTTCCATTTTGAGATTATTTGATGATGATGATTGTCCGCAGGCTTGTAGACTTAAAGAAATAAAAAAAACTAATCCTATAGCTTGTAAGGTTTTCATTTTTTAAACATTTAAATTTGAAAACAAAACATGCTGTAAAAAAGTTCAAATGTGCTATTATACTGACCAGCAAAGCTCAAAAAAAGCATTAGAAAAACGATATGAAGCGCAGGCTAAATTTGAAGAATCTCAATTACCAAAAGGAAAGCAATCAGGATTTACTCAAGTTGCATTACCCTTAATTACACAAGGTAAGCCTGACATCATTCAATTGATCCCTTGGGGACTCATCCCCTCTTGGGCCGATGAAGGCCAAGCTAAAGAATTACCCTTGAAAACCTTAAATGCTAAATCGGAAACAATTTTTGATAAAGCCTCCTTTGAACCTTCCATTTTAAAACAAAGATGTCTTGTATTGGTTGATGGATTTTTTGAATGGCAACACGTTGGTAAAGAGAAAATTGAATATGAAATTCGATTGAAGCAAGAAGGTCCATTTGCTTTAGCAGGAATTTATGCTATTTGGACCAATCCAAAAACAAAAAACTTGCAAGCAAGTTTTTCTATTATTACTACTCCTGCCAATGACCTGATGGAAGAAATTCACAATACAAAAAAAAGAATGCCTTTAATCCTTCCTCTCGAAAATGAAAAGGAATGGATTCAAGGCATGCCAATTGAGAAAATTAGGTCTTTTTTAAAACCCTATCCATCAGATAAAATGAAGGCTAATAAAGTAAAACCTTCTATCGAGCAATTAAATCTATTTTAATTCACTTGCGGGAAACAATCCTAATTTTTTCCAAGTCAAATTTCCATTTTCATATCGCTCAACATAAGGAATAGCTTCAATTTTTAATGCTTCAGCTAGTTCTTGATTTTCATCCACATCAATTTTAATCAATTCAACTTTTCCTTTTTGTTGCTTAACAAAATCATCTAAAATGGGTGCTAATTGCTTACAAGGTCCACACCACACGGCATTAAAATCTACAATTATTGACTTTTTACTTTTAACTAAAGCCTGATAATCTGCCAATGACATCCCTTTACTTTGTGAATTTACACTACTCTGAGTCAATGGTAATTGAGCTGCATTCCAAGCCAATACCCCACCTTCTAAATTGATAATTTCTTTAAATCCCTGTTCCTTCAACTGCTGTGCAGCAGTTGAAGATCTACCACCTGACAAACAATAGACAAAAACTGCCTTGTCCTTATCTAATTTTTGTATAGCGTTTGAAAATTCTGATGAAGTAATATCAGCATTAATTGCCCCTTCTATATGTCCTATTGCATATTCATCTGATGTTCTAACATCCAAAATTTGCTTACTTTCATTCGACTTCATCGTTTCATTAAAAGTTTGAGCATCAAAACTTTGGAATCCATCACCTCCTTTTGAACAGGCAAATAAAACACTTAAGATTGCAAAAAATAAAATGACTTTTTTCATATTCAAAATTACGAATATTGTTTGATTAAATTCTCTAATACGTGGGCAGGTTGAACACCTGATTGTCTCCAAACAGATTTTCCATCTTTAAATAGAATTATGGTTGGTACAGATCTTATTTGAAATTGATCTGCAACTGACCTATTTCTATCTACATCAATTTTAATAATTTTCGCAGAGTCGCCTACTCTTGACTTTACTTGTTCCAAAATTGGAGCCAATTGTTTACATGGTCCACACCACTCTGCAGAAAAATCAACCAATACAGGCTTATCTGATTTTATTAATTCTTTGAAATTGCTCATATGAGTTATGAATTATGAGTTATGAATTATGGAATGAATACCGAGATTCTTAGTTTCTTAGATTCTTAGTTTCTTAGTTTCTTAGATTCTTAGTTTCTTAAATTCATCCACGTCCCTCCATTATGAACATTGGTAAAACCTTGACCTTTTAATAGTCGTTTTGCAGCACCACTGCGCATACCTGAGGCACAACAAGTGATGATCACATCATCTTTTTTCAATTTATTAAGATTAGAACTAAGAGTCTGTAGAGGTAAATTAATCGATCCTTTTACATTTCCTTGCTTGTACTCTGCTGGAGTACGCACATCAACTATTTTAGCACCTTGGCGAATTAATTCATTTAAATCAACTGATGGTCCAAAACCCAATAATTTTTTAAGTATTGCTAACATTTTGTATTGTTTTATGATACAAAGGTAATGCCAATGTAAAGTGAGAATCGTGACAAATGTCTCAAGTCGATTTTAAATCAAATAAAAATCCAAAGATTTATTTGTAGATTCGTTAAAACAATTTGACAATGAAAACATTAATTACAACTCTTTTTTTAAGTACAACTTCCATTGTATCATTTGCGCAAAATCCGATTCATAAAGTTGTTGTTCAACTTAATACGAGTGACACTTTAGTATGGCATGGTGCTTTAAAAAACATTTCTAATTTACAAAGCGCACTTGGAGCTAATACACAAATTGAATTGGTAGCACATGGTAGCGGTATTAGTATTTTATTAGAAGGAAAAACTACTCAAAAAGCTAAAATTGCCGAATTAGCAGCTTCAGGAGTATTATTTAAGGCTTGCGAAAACACTATTCGTGAACGTAAAATTGATCGTAGCACTTTATTACAACAGTCGGGAACAGTTCCTTCTGGGGTAGCTGAAGTTGTATTGAAACAAGAGGCTGGATGGGCGTACTTGAAATACTAGTGATCGAGTGATTTAGTGGGTGTTGAGAATTCTTTCGTACACTTTTAAATAATTTTTTGCCATGATTTGTGAGTTAAAAACATCTCTTGCGTATTCATGGCATTTTTTGCGGTCGTATTGATCTACTTCTAAAATTGCCTGCGACAATTCATCCATTGAATCAGATAAGAAGCCATATTTAGGAGTAATAAGTTCTGGAAGAGATCCATTAGGTGTTCCAAATACGGGACAACCATAAAATAAACTTTCTGTAATAGCTAAACCAAAGGGTTCAGGCCATAAAATAGGAAAAATTAAGCCTTTAGATTGATTCAATAAATCAAATTTTTGCTTACCTCCTACCATTCCATAAAATTGAATTCGCGGACTAAAGGTAAGCCTCATTCCCATTTTAAAATTAAATCTCACTCCACCCAATACAGCTAATTTTTCTTGAGGAGTATTTTTAATTATTTCAATTGCTCCTTTTACATTTTTAATTCGCCAGGCAGCTTTTCCCAAAAAATGAAAATGAGTTCTAGGAAGGTTAAAATCAGGTTGTTGGTATTCATCCCAATCCAAACCATTGTAAACAAAATTATTTGAGCCATGTCGCTTTGCATGATCCTTTGAAACAAATACAAAATTGTTCGGAATTTCTTTATGTTCATTTCCATTCCCATGAATGGTCACGACAAAAGGCTTTTCAATTGTAAAACCCGGATCATTTTGAAAATGGACTAAATCAATATCTGCAGGAATTTGAGCCTCAATGGGTTTATCATCATCTCTCTCATACACCTTTGCAAAATCAGAATAAGAACCCTTTGGCAATAAAAATGAAACCTGATGGCCTAATGCACATAATTCTTTCGCCAAAGACCAAATAACACGCTCCGTTCCACCATAAGTAAATACGGGCAATTTTTGATCATGGACAATAAGGAGGTTCATTAATAATTATGAGTTATGAATAATTCATAACTCATAATTTCTCCCCTACCATCTGCACTACCTCAGCTAAACCCTGATGCAAAGGTCCCTCATCTAATATTCTTTGTTTTTCAATTAATTGGACTATTTCTAAATCCTTAAAATCATTTTCTAAAGTAGTACAATCAAATAACCAATTGATATCTTTAGGACCTCCGGAAGATTTTCCTAATTGATTTTTGTTAAATCCTTCTAAAATGATCTTTCCTCCTGGTTTAAGCCATTTGATACATTTTTGATGAAATGATATTCGAATTTCAGGTGGTAAATGGAAAAAAGTCAAAACAATGGCATCAAAAGATGCTAAAGGATAATTCACTTTAGTTGCATCTTCACATGTAAAATACAATTGCACTTTTTCCGTCTGAGCTAATTTTATTGCTTTTTCCTGAGCCCTTTCACTAAAATCAAAGGCATATACTTCCCATCCCAATTTTGCAGCATAAACAGCATCTCTACCTTCACCAGCTCCTGGCACTAAAATTCTACCAATAGGTAATTGATCCAATTGTTGCTTGATAAAATCATTTGGTTTTACACCATATTGAAATTCTGGATTATTATAACGTTCGTTCCACATAAAAAATTATTTGAAAGTGGAGAGTGGAGAGTTGAAAGTTGAAAATTAATATAATATACTATATACAGACAAAAAAACTTTCCACTTTCCACTTTCAACTTAAATTCACATCCTCCCGGGTAAAATCTGAGTCCAATATAAAAAAGGTAATACATATTTTTTTAATAAATACATACTATATCTTTCTTTTGATTGATCAAACGGAAAAGTTTCAGTAGGTGTATTATTGTAATCAAATTCAGCTAATATTAATTTACCATATCCAGTAATGATCGGACAAGAAGAATATCCATTGTATTCATCAGTTGCAGATTGTCCTTTCATCACATTTAATAAATTGTTCACCAAAATAGGGGCTTGTTTACGAATTGCGGCGCCTGTACGTGAAACAGGAAGTCCTGCTACATCTCCTGCCGAAAATATATTACGATATTTAGTATGTTGTAAAGTATGAATATTTACATCTACCCAGCCAGCAGCATTTGCCAAAGGACTATTTTTTACAAAATCTGGGGCAGATTGAGGTGGCGTTACATGTATCATATCAAATTCCTCCCAATATTCTTGGTCTTTGTTGGCTTCGCCAATGCCTACAAATTTAGCTTTTTTATTAGTGCCATCAATTTCATCCAAACGAACAAAAAATTGGGTTTGAATGCCATAATTCAAAATTACTTTCTTTAATGTATTTTCATATTTTTCTACACCAAATACTCTAGTTCCACCCGACCAAAATGATACCTTGTTTTTAGAACCGTGCTTTTTAAAATAATCAGCAGCTAAATACATAATTTTTTGAGGTGCACCTCCACATTTAATAGGCGTATTGGGATTTGTAAAAATGGCTTTGCCATTTTTGGTTTGTTGAATACATTGCCATGTATAGGGTGCCGATTCAAAACTATAATTGCTACAAACTCCATTTTTTCCTAATGATTCCTTTAAACCTTTAATGGCTGACCAATTTACTTGGATACCAGGTGCAACAATCAAATAATCATATATGATTTTATCTCCATCTTTTAAAGTTACTTGATTTAGCTCAGGTTCAAATGTTTCACAAAATTCTTTAATCCAATGAACACCTTCTGGCATTACTGATTGTTCAGAACGTACTGTATCTTCAATATCAAACTCGCCACCACCTACTAAGGTCCATGCTGGCTGATAATAATGTTTCTCGGATGGTTCCACAATCGCAATATCAAGGGAACTGTTTTTTCTGAGTAATTGGGAGGCAATTGAAATTCCTGCATTTCCACCTCCAATAATTAAAATTTGATGTTTCATCATTTTGCTCTTTTAAATAGGAATAAGTAATATTACAAGTCTTAAACCAAAATATTAGTGACAATTGTCACAACCGTTATTTAGGTAGTCATCTACTTTTACAAAAAAATTACTATGAGTTTTGAAAAAGCAATTACCGTAAGCAAATGGGGTTTGGGAATCAGTTTTCTTATTTTGTTTACTTTTTTATATCAACAAATTCCAACATCTAAAACAACTGAGGAAACTAAGAAAACCGCATTACCTGACTCTAACTTCACTCATTTATGGACAGTGCCTTCCGACTGGCGGATGATGTATTTAAGTAAAGAGGAAAAAGAATTGGTACTTTACGGAAGAGAATTAATTGCTCATACCGCTGATTATTTAGGTCCCAAAGGTTCTGTAAAATCAATATCAAACGGTATGAATTGTCAAAACTGTCATTTAGATGCAGGAACAAAACCTTGGGGAAATAATTATTTTGCTGTTCAGGCCAATTATCCGAAATTCAGGGAGCGTTCTGGAACGAAAGAAAATCAAATAAAGCGTATCAATGATTGTTTTCAACGCAGTTTAAATGGAAATGCCCTAGATTCCACAAGTAAAGAAATGAAGGCTATTTTGGCCTATATTAAATGGGTTGGACAAGATGTAGAAAAGAAAAAAACACCAAAAGGATCAGGAATTTATAAATTAAAAATACTTTCAAGAGCAACAGATCCTATTAAAGGAAAAGAAGTATACATGGCTAAATGTCAATCATGCCATCAAGAAGACGGTCAAGGCCTAATGGCCTCAACTGGTAAATCTTATACGTACCCACCACTTTGGGGACCACATTCCTATAATATTGGTGCAGGATTATTTAGAATATCCAATTTCGCAGGATTTGTAAAATACAATATGCCTCTAGGTGCAAAATACGATTCACCTCAGCTTTCAGATGAAGAAGCCTGGGATGTGGCAGCTTATGTTAATTCTATGCCTCGACCTTCAAAAGACCTTAGCAAAGATTGGCCTAGAATGGCAGGAAAACCTTTTGATCATCCCTTCGGTCCATATGCAGATCCATTTCCTGAATCACAACATAAATATGGACCGTGGGGGGAAGTGAAGAAGTTTTATTTAAGTAAGAAGTAAGAAGTAAGAAGTAAGAAGGAAGAAGGCAAAATTTATTACTTCTTACTTCTTACTTCTTACTTCTTACTTCTTACTTCTTACTTCTTACTTCTTCCTTATCACTTCTTAACCGCCTTCAATTCCATCTGACATGCGGGACATTTGCCTTTTTTAGAATAGGTCTTTGTGCCTTCACATTTCATTGGACATTGGTATTCCTCCTTTTTAGAAGTATCCTCTTTTTTTGATTTTGCCTGCTCTTGTTGAGCGAATGCGCCCATTGTTCCCAACAATAATGCGCTTAAGATGACGATTTTTTTCATTTTAGTTAATTTTTAATCTAGTTCCAATATAAATCATTCTTCCTGTAACTGGTCCCCAAACCATGGTGGCATCAAATCCTGGTAAAAAAGGATTCTCAGCAGACATGACAGGATTTTCTTGTTTAAAATTAAACATATTTTCAGCACCTACATACAATTCCCATTTTTTTAATTTATGAGAAATTTGAGCATAAGACGTTGAAAACGAAGGGCTCATAAAAATTGTATGCTGTAAACTACCATCATGAATATGATGAATATCAGCATTTGGAACCCTTCTTGGTCCATTCCATTGTAAGGTATAGTCGAATTTCCATTTTTCTTTTGGTGTATAATATGCCAAATTAATTAGAATTCGATCTTTATTGATAAATGGTTTTTCTAATAATTGTAAGTCGCCATTTGATAATTTATAATCAGCCTTTACATCTTGATATCGATAAGCTGCTTTGATATCAAATCGCTTAAATGGACTATAATTCAATTCAATTTGATAACTGTTGGCAAAAGATTTGCTTGGTGATTTATAGACATAAATTTTTCCACCCGTTTCCATATCCCAAAGCCATTGTTGATCAAAATCGGTACGAAAAGCATCTAATACAATGTTCATTTTACGATTATTGATCATTAAATCATAGCTTAAACTTCCTCCTGTATTCCATGCGATATCCATTGGGGAACCTGAACTCAATTGTATGAATAATTGACGTTGATTTGCTAAAAATCCAAAATTATCTGCAAAGAAATTTACCCTTCTCCAGCCCTTTCCTGATGAAAAACGAAAAATAAGGTCTTCTGAGATATCATATTTTAAGTGAAATCTAGGTACCCATTGCGTACCTAATTGATTGTGAAAATCTAAACGGTTACCTACAATTAAGGTTAATTTTTCTGGATAGGTGTAGGTATATTCAAAAAATGCTCCAGGTACAATTTCAGTTCGATTTAAATCTTGGAATACGTATGTTTCTTTAAATTGATCGAATAAAAAACTTCCACCAGTACGGAATGAATGATTTGTATTTCTAATAATGGATTGATAAATTAAATTTCCATAAAAACTTTGCTCTGACCCAGTATATTCTCTCACCGAAAAATAAGAATTACTTAAATGATTTGATGCATTTAATATAAGTCCTAAACCTTTATAGGGCTTTTGTTGAAATAATCGAGCTATTTTTGCAAATCCTTCTACTCGATTTGTTTTATTACCAAAACCATACACACTAAACCGATCAGATGTGTAAGGATTAAAAGAAGTTTGCCCTGCTGTTCGATCCTCATACAAAACATTTACTCCCCATTGTGCCATCCAATTTTCGGTTTTATATTTCCATCGATTCAATAAATTCACTTGTTGATAAAGTGGAACATCCATAAATCCATCTCCATTTCCATCATAGCGATAAGCTTGTGATGAATAATGCGCAAACCAGCCGGAAGAAAGAGTTGAATTGATTTTTTTCGCCCCTTGCTGATTAATTTCAAAACGCCCTTGGGAATTTGTATATGTATTTAAATAATATTTTTCGCTGGTATCTGGCTTAACCAATTCAATATTTATCGCCCCTGCAATTGACTCATATCCATTTATAACGGAGGATTGTCCTTTTGAAAGATCAATCGACTGAATCCAAGTACCTGGCAAATAATTTAAACCAAAGGTAGTTTTTAAACCTCTGATAGAAGGCATATTCTCTATATTGGTTTGAACATACAAACCAGAAAGTCCCAATAATTGAATTTGTTTAGAACCAGTGACAGCATCAGAATAATTAACGGAAACAGAAGCATTGGTTTCAAAACTCTCAGACAAATTACAGCATGCTGCTTTAGACAAGGTTTTTACTGTCAGCAATTCAGTTTGCAAAGTTGCCGCACGGTCGTGCGGCGAATTGCCTGCATGTACAATTACCTCTGCAAGTTCCTTTTCTACTGCTCGTAAATGCATATGAATTGGATATTTACTTGGAACAAAAAGTGAATCTTTTTTGAATCCAGCATAACTAAAAATTAAGTACCCCTGATTTCCCTCTAAATCAATTGTAAATATTCCATTGGCATTGGTCAAAACTCCCTTTTTTAAAGCAGGCATATAGACAGATGCACCGATGAGATCTTCCATGTTATCGTCCTTATCTAAACTCATCACACGTCCAGAAATAACTTGAGCAGTTGCATCATTTGTACTCCACAAACTGGCGAAAACCAGTAATAGTATTTTAAGATAATTTTTCATTTCTAATGGTAGGTGTTAATGTAGAAAATAAACCAAAAGAAATTTCGAATCAAATGATAAAAATTTGAAGGAAACTTAGCCCAAAATGTAGCGACTTAAAAAATTGACAATGGATAAAATGAGTTGAATTATTCTCAAAAAAATGAATTTTGGCAAAAAATATTTCAAAAAATATAATTTTTTTTACAAAATATTGAAGTATTTTTTTGTCCAAATTTTGCTTCTCAAAAGCGGAAGAAATTTTAAGAACATGCTGTTCAATTTTACAACATTCTTTTTTTGAGATTTTGGGCAATAAACCACCTCCATTGAATCTAGAAGGCATTTTACAGCATTTTGATGATTTACCAATTTCAAGCTTTTTTTGACCTGTATAAAGGCACGTAGAAACAGTCCATGCGAAACCAGATTGGCAAATCAATAGCCAAAAAGTTAAAAAAATTATCGATGTACGTTTGGTGAACTGCATCATATATAAACATAAAATTACTAAATTTAGTTTCAGATTTTAAATTTTGAGGACTTTAGTTCTATTCGTTTTCTTATTATTTAATCATTTTTCTTCCTTTTCAGAGGAAGGATTTAGGTATGTTGTTTTATTTAAAGATAAGGCAAACTCTAGTTTTTCTTTGAATAAACCAGAAGCATTTTTAAGTACAAAATCCATTCAAAGAAGAGCGAAAAATAATGTTTCAATAATTGAACAAGATCTACCTGTTAACTCAAATTATTTAAAAGAACTTTCAAATCTTGGTGCCAAAATTATTTATCCATTAAAATGGATAAATGGAGCCTTGATTCAAATGACTCCTAGTTTAAAAAAAAGTATATTATTGAATGAACATGTAAAGGGATTTTATTATCCCTTTGCTGTTGATTCTTCTTCAGGAAATTCAGGTAATTCAGTTTCCAAAAGCACAAAAAGTATACAACAAAGGAAAGTTGATATTCAATATGGATCGTCTAATACACAAATAGTTCAAATTGGATTAGATCACATGCACAAAGCAGGAATCACAGGAAAAGAGGTTATAATAACCCTTTTAGACGATGGCTTTATTGGTGCTAGTACCTTGCCCATTTTTAAGTCGATGGTAAGTGAAAATCGACTCGTTTCAACCATGTACACTAGTCCAAATCGAAAAAATGTTTTTGAAAAAGGGAGTCACGGAACTAATGTATTAAGTGTTATAGCTGGATTTGCAGAAAATAATTTGATCGGTGGTGCCTATAAAGCTCAAATTGCCTTAGCACAAACAGAGGAGAGTGAGTGGGAAAAACTGGTGGAAGAAGTTAATTGGTTAAGAGGTGCAGAATGGGCGGATAGCTTAGGAACAGATATTATTCAATCTTCTCTGGGTTATTCTGAGTTTGACCTTCCTTTATATAATCACCAATATGCAGATATGAATGGAAATACTACTTTGGTTACCAAAGCAGCAAATTGGGCTACTAATAAAGGGATTATTTGCGTGATTAGTGCCGGAAATGAAGGCTCAAATGCCTGGAAATATATTACCGCTCCAGCAGATGCATTAGATATACTCAGCGTAGGTGCTGTTAGTAGTACATCTGTAAAAGTGGCTTTTAGTAGTTTTGGACCCTCAGCTGATGGACGAATAAAACCAGATGTTTCAACTCTGGGTACAGGTGTAAGAGCAGCAAATACCGATGGCTCATTTGGATATTTGAGTGGAACCTCATTTTCAGCGCCACTGATCAGTTGTCTTGCAGCTGGACTCATTGAACAATTTCAAAATAAAACGGCGTATACCATTAAAGATATTATTCGAAAATCAAGTAATATTTACAATGATCCTAATAATAACATCGGATATGGCGTACCTTCTTATGAAAAAGCCGCTGAATTGTTATCACCTATTTTATCAACACTCAATTCGACAGAAAACACCATCTCTATATTTCCTAATCCTGTTGAGATGGGATCGGCAATACATTTTACTTCTAACAAAAACCTACCTTACGAAGTTGAAATGTTGAATATAAACGGTCAGATCATACAACAATTTCATTGGGAAGGAGAAGAAAAAAATATTTCTTTAGGACCGTTACCATCAGGAAAGTATTTTTTCCGAATAAAATCTGCATCTTTGCTACAAATAGTACCAATTATTGTTTATTAAATCCTAAATAACATGAAAAGTAGAATTTTATCCTTGGATATTTTTCGAGGCTTAACCATATTTGGCATGATTATGGTGAATAATAATGGAAATGGCGAATTTTCTTATGCACCTCTCAAACACGCCCAATGGCACGGTTTTACCCCAACAGATTTAGTCTTTCCAAGTTTTTTATTTATCGTAGGAGTTGCGATTCGACAAGCTTTTAGAAACTACGAATTCAAATTAACTCCAGATGTAAGAAATAAAATCTTGCGCAGAACTTTATTACTTTTCGTAATCAATTACTTTATTTTTTATTTCCCTTTTACGCACTTCGATATTCATAAACTTAGATATTTAAATGTTTTACCACGGATAGCTCTTTCCTATTGTTGTATTTCATTTTTAACCTTGACTGTCAATGTCAAATGGTTAACTAAAATAAATATTGGAATTCTATTAGGTTATTGGTTCATATTATGGTTTTTTGGCGATTCAGGCGTTCCTTATGAATTAGCTACGAATGCTATTAGAAAGGTTGATTTATTTTTATTTGGACCTGATCATCTGTATCATGGAAATGGTATCCCATTTGATCCAGAAGGGCTTTTAAGTACTTTACCTGCCTTATCAACTTGTTTATTTGGTTACCAAGTTGCCCTATTCTTAGAGGATAAAAAGGACAAAAAAGAAGTTGTTCTTTTAAACTTATTTACATGGGGTATTGTTATCATTTTACTTGCCCTAGCATGGAATTTTGCATTCCCAATAAACAAAAAGATCTGGACTAGCTCATTTGTATTAATGTGCGCTGGACTAGACATGGTCATTTTAGGTAAAGTATTCCATTTAGTTGATGTTAAAGGAAAATCACTTTGGAACGAGTTTTTCCTCGTTTTTGGCAAAAATGCAATCCTTGCCTACGGTGTTTCTGAAATCATTGCCATTCAAATGGGACATTTGATGCTACCTTCTGGAGATACTGAATTAAATTCTTCTGATT
>JACCDK010242627.1_pt1 | contig 27204 bp, 23 predicted proteins | sample 7445871 | NCBI WGS metagenome assembly JACCDK01 (sample SAMN15323436, study PRJNA562643) | freshwater metagenome | isolation source: river surface water | place: USA:Blue River Watershed | collected 2017-08-15 | reverse complement strand
CGCCTCGCGGCCCACGCCCGAGGCATGGGCTGCCGTCTGTTCGATCTTGCCGAGCATCTCGGCAGTCTCGTTGCGCAAGCTTCGCTCAAGCGCCTCGACGACCTCGCTGCTCAGGGATGCGGCCAGCACCGGCACTCTTTCGCGCACGCCCGCTTCGAGCGTGGCGAAGGTGCGCAGGATCGCGCTCTCCAGTTCCGCCAGCGCCTCGCGCAGCGCCCCCCGGGTCTCGCCTGCCAGCGCATCGCTTTCCCCGGCCAGCCGCGCAAAGCCCTCGCGCAGCCCCGCAAGCCGCGCGAGCGTATCTTCGGTTTCGGCGGCGAGGCGCGAGGTGAAGGCGGCGATCTCGGCATCGGCCGCCGCGATATCGGTGCGCGTCCTGAGCACATTGTCCGAAAGATTGCCGCCCGCCTGCGCGCTGGTCAGCATCAGCCCCTCGACGGCCCGCGCGCGCGCTTCGACGCCTTCGATGGCAGCATCGGCAGCGAAAATCGCCTCTCCCAGATCCTCGCGGCACGAGCGCGTTCCCGCCTGGACGATCTCGAGCAGCCGGACGCTGCTGTCGGTGAGCTGGGCCAGCTGGGCCTCGGTCTCCGCCAAGGCGGCGCGCTTTTCGGCGAGCTGGCGCGCAAGGGTGCCGAGCCCGGCGCCCAGGTTCTCGCGGGCGGCGGTACTGGTGTCGTTGACCTCGCCCACGATCTTCCCGAGCTGCGCCACGCGCTCGGCCATGGCATCGCCCTGGGCGACAAGCTTCTCGATCTCGGCAAGCTGCGCCTCGCGCCGCCGCGACAGCTCGTCGTCGAGCGCTGCGAAGCGCTGGGCGATCAGCTCGCTCGCCTGTGCGGCCTGGGTCTCGAACACGGCCTCGCGCTGCTCGACCATTTCGGCGAAGCGGCGGTTGCGCTCGGCGAGCTCATCGTCGGCGCGATCCGCTTCGGCCCGCAACTGGGCGATACGCCCGCTCGCTGCGCTGCTGGTGTTCCGGTCCAGCTCCTCGACCAGCCGGAGCTTCTCGACGAGGGTATCGTGAAGGGTAGCTATGGCCGCGCCAAAGCGCGCCTCTGTCGCTTCGTTCGCTTCGCCGAGGCGAGCGGCGAGGGCATCGATCTCGCCGGCCACCGCTTCGGACCGCGCGCCGAGGGCAGCCAGGGCTTCGGCCTCGATCGTGCCAAGCTGTTCCCTGTGCGATTCGGCACCGGCTTGCAGAGCCGCAAAACGTTCCGCCACCATCGCTTCGATCCGGGCGAGGGTGGTCTCGAATTCGTCCAGCGTCGCGCCGACCTCGGCCCCGAGCCGGGTGACCTGCACCTCGCTGGTGCTGCCGATTTCGGCGAGGCGCTCGAAGCCGTCGGACAGGCGGGCAAGCTGCCCCTCGGCGACGCGGCCTGCGCTGCCGATCTGGTTGGCAACATCGCGCGCCGCGTTGGCGATCACCGGCAAATCGTCGCGCAGCCGGTTCATGTTGCCAAGCGCCGTTTCGCTGGTGGCGCTGATCGCCTCGACCTGGGCGCCATTGCTGGTGATGAGGTTCTGGAGTTCGCCGGCATGGGCTGAGAGCCGCTCTGCCGCCATCCGGCCGAGTGCGTCGAGATCGCGGGCTTCGGCGGCAAGGAACTCTCGTGCAAGGCTGAGCTCGCGATTGACGACCTTGAGGCGTGCCTCGAGCACAGCGCTCTCGCGGTTCATCCGGGCTGCAATCCCCGCAAAACGGCGGGCTTCGGCATAGGACGCGCGCATGGCCAGCAGCCAGACGACGCCGATCAGGGCAACCGGAACAGCCCATTGCACGATCCAGGCGGCCCATTCCTGCGGCGCAGCGCCCGCGCGCATCTCTGCCAGATGGGCCCAGCCGAAGAAGCTCGTCCAGCCAGCCACCGCAAGCGTGGCGAGCGCTCCCGCCAGCCAACCGGGGCCGGTGCCGCCTTGCACGCCGGGTGTCTCCTCGGCCCAGCCACTGTCATGTCCGGGGGAGTCCGGCGCCGCCTCCTCGCGCCCTTGCAGGGCGGGATCGATCAATCCCTCCGCGCCGTTTCCGCCGGTATCCCGCCCGAGAGCGCGCATCTGCTGCCGTCCTGTCATGAAGCAGCTCATACCACAGCGCAATTCGGGATAAACCCCGCATTAACCCAATTGGCGCTATCTTTCGCGGCATGGCGTTCAACCACGGTGCCCTTGATGCGACCCTTGCCGCTGCGGCGGGCACTGATGCCGTCTTGCGCGGCGAATTGCGGGCCGCTTTCCTCGAAAGTGCGACCCGCCAGCTCGATCTGCTCAGGCGCGCCCGCTGCGATGGCAACTGGAACGTGGCGGCGATGCGGTTGAAGGGGCTTGCGGCCAGCTTCCATGCCGAGGACCTGCTTCAGGCCGCCGAGACGGCCCTTCGCGCCGCGCCCGGCGAGCCGATGGCAGTGCGCGAGGTCGAAGCCGTGCTCGCACAGTATGATCATGCCGGCCCGGCCGACCAGCGCCGCCTCTGACTTCAAGCGCGGGGGCAATCTGCGCGTCCCGGCTTGAACCTGACCCCCGAAAGCGCCAACCATGGCGGCGAGTGTCGTCGGCTGAGGGGAGGGGAGTGGGATGCGCATCGGCCTGATTGCCGCGCTGCGGACCAGCGAGGATGGCGGCCTGCGCGCACAGCTGCCGCTGGCGGGGCGCAGCGTTCTGGCGTGGCAGGTGGCGCTCCTGCATTCGCTCGGGGCCGAGCGGGTGCTGTGCCTTGTCGAGGCCGCCCCCGCGCGCGCCGAAGACGCCCATTGGCAGGATGAAATCGAACGCGCCGGAACGGGCATCGCTTTGCTGAAGGGCTTCAGCGCGCTCCCCGCTCTCGTGCGCGCCGAGGACGATCTGGTGATCCTTGCCGATGGCCTGGTTCCTGACCCGGAGGTGGTCCACAAGCTGCTTGCCGGAGAGCCGGCAGGTCGCCGCATCGTGGCAACGATCCCTGACGATCACCCGCTGGCTCTGGCCCATCCTGATGATTTCGAGCGGATCGATGCCTCACGCTGCTGGGCGGGTGTGCTGGCGATGCGCGGCGCGCCGGTGCAGCACCTTGCCGATATGCCGCCCGATGGCGACGCGATATCCCTGCTGTTGCGCCTGGCCTTGCAGGCGGGAACCCCCTGCCTTGACGCCGCCGCGCTCGGGCTGGTGTCCGAAGGCTGGCTGCTGGCAGACCGCACCACGGCGCTGGTTGCCCACGAGGCCGGCTTGCTCTCCCGCGCTGCCGCCAAGCCGGACTGGCGCGCACCGGGCCATGCGCTGGCTTTGGGCCTGGTCCGGATGCTGGCGCCGCGGGGCGTGGCGCAAGGCGGGATGGTGGCGGGCGTGGCGGGACTTGTCCTGCTGTTCGGTGCATCCCTGCTCGCAGCTCTTGGTCCGGCCCCGGCGGCTCTCGCTCTGGCTGCGGCAGGGGCCTTTGCAGCACAGATGGCGCTGGGTTTCACCGGCATGGCCCGGAGGCTGCGGCGCGAGGCCGGCGAGCCGCGCGCCAGCGGCTTTCTCGCACTTGCTGTGGATGGTCTGGCCGGTCTCACGCTGTGGTTCGCGCTTTCGCCCTGGCCCTCCTGGCAGCCGCTTGCCGCGCTCGGCCCCGTGGTCATCGGGCTTGCCCGGCTTGTTGCCCGAGCCCCGGCGGGTTTCCTCGCCCGCACTGCGCCCGACCGGGCGGGCCTGTTCGTGCTGCTGGGCGCGGCAGCGATGCTGGAAAGGCTGCCCGAGGCTGTGTCCTGTGCCGCCTTGGGGCTACTTGCAGCTTTATTGCTGCGCGGCCAACGGTAATGAACTAACCCGATCTTAACCACACGAACACTATGTTGCGTGAACGATGGGCAAAGAGACGATGGACCTTGCCGCCGACAGTGCTGTCGAGGCGATCCTGCGGGACGAGCTCGCGCGGGAGTCCCGCGCGCGCGCGGCTGTCGTGCCGGTCTTGCGCCATCTCCTGAGTTCGGACGCGGATGCACTGGTGAGCGATGCCATGCTGGCGCGGGTGCGTGGCATGATCCTCGATCTTGCGTCCCAGCTGCTCGCTGTGACGGCGGGCCGCGACCCTGCGATCCGCTCGGCGGCAGGCGAGGATACCGCCGCGCTTGACGCGCTGGCAGCGGCGCTGATGGCTGACGAGGCTCTGCTTGCCCATTGCCATTCCCTTGCCGCCGAATGCCTGATCGCGGCGCGGCTCCAGCAGCGTCATGCCGTGGATCCCGTATTGAGCCCGCTGCTCCAGGAACTGATCGCGGCCGAGGATCCCGAAGTGGCGAGCCTGGCCATGAGCACGCTCGCAGCACAATCGCGCTTCGTTCAGGGCCAGCGGCGCATGGAGTTGCCGCTGGGCGAATTGCCCGCCGAGCTGTTCGTGACGCTGATGGCCCATGCGCGGCCGCTGATCTCCGGCGCAGCGGCACTGGCTGGCCTCCGGGCCGGATATGATGAAGCGACCACCCGTCTGGGCCTGCTTTCCCGATTGGTCGCGGCCATGCGGCGCGGCGCGCTGGCGGGGCTGTCGCTCGACCATGCAGGCCTTGCGCTCTTTGCCAGCACACTCGCGGCAGCCGGTTCTCGCATCCCTCGCCATGAGGCGGTGATCGCCTGTCACGAGGGGCAGGGGCTTCGCCTTGCCGTGCTGCTGCGCGCCGCAGGGCTGGGAGCCGCAGCGATCGAACGCCAGCTTGCGCTGGTCGAGGGTGGCGCCAGCCTGCCGCGCGGACTGGCTGCACTCTCCCCGGAACGAGCCGGCATGCTCGCACGGGACGGCCGGCCGGGGTGATGAACAGCGTGGACCGCTCCGGCACCCTGATGGGCACCTATGGCCTCACCGACATGCGCGACCGGCTGCTCAGCGCCGATGAGCCGCTGGCCGAACTTCAGGAGCGCTGTGGTGGCGACTTGCCGGGGATGCTCGCCATCCCCGAGCTGCTCGCGCTGATACGGCAGGCGCGGGGGATGGGGCTGCGGCTCGCGCGGGCCTTCAGCGCGTTCGATGGGGAGGCGGAAGTCTCGGGCTTTGCGCGCATCCACCCGCTGGACGAGGCGGAAGGGGGCGGCTGCGAGCTTCTGGTCGAGAACTGGCAGCGCAGTCCGGTCAATCCCGCGTCACCGCGCGATCTGGCCGAGAGGCTGGATGCGATCGACCGGGCAACCGCCGAGGTCAGTGCGCGGCTTGACGCCCGGCAGTGCCTGCAAGTCCTGAGTGCCCGCGCGCCGGACGCGCTGGCGTTGCAGCAGGCCTCGCTCGCCTCGCCCGGGCGGGTCTGGACTGAATGTGTCGAACTGACCGGCATCTCCCACCACCAGCCGCTCCACTGGCGCCTGCTGGACGGGGCCATGTGCAGGTTCCCCGGCTCCCAGCGCAGCTGGAGGGTGCGCCTGATCCCGCTCGGTCCCGACCCGCAGAGCCCGGTGGGTTTCGAACTCTTGCTGATCGCGGAGGAGCCTTCCATCGATGGTCTCGGGTCTCCGGACCAGCGCGCCGACCAGGCAGCGCCCGCTCGGCTTGTCGGCACGGCACTCACGCCGGTGCTGCGCCAGCCGGTGGCGCGGATCATCGCCAATGCCGAAACGATCCGCGCGCGCCTCGCGGGCCCCCTGCGCGAGGAATACAGCGAATATGCCGGCACCATTGCCAGCGCCGGCCAGCACCTCGCCGCAATGCTGAACGATCTTGCCGATCTCGAGGTCGTCGAGACCCCGGGTTTCTCGACCATTGTCGAGCCGGTCGATCTTGCCGACGCCGCAGTGCGCGCGGCCGGCATCCTCGGCGTGCGCGCACAGAACCGCGAGACGCGGCTGGTTGTCGAGGGGGAGCATGGCGAGGCGGTTGCATTGGCCGAATTCCGGCGGGTGCTCCAGATCCTCATCAACCTGATCGGCAATGCGATCGCCTATGCGCCCGCGGCGAGCACGGTGACGATCACGGCCTGCGAGGCTGGCGATGGGCGGGTGGCGGTCATGGTCGCCGACGAGGGGCCGGGGGTCACACCCGAGCAGGCCGAGCGGATCTTCGACAAGTTCGAGCGGCTGGGCCGCGATAGCGACGGTGGGCGAGACAAGGGCTCGGGCCTCGGGCTCTACATCTCGCGCCGTCTCGCGGAGGCGATGGAGGGCAGGCTGACCGTGGGCGAAGCCCCCGGCGGCGGTGCGCTGTTCACTCTCGAGCTTCCCGCAGCCTAGACGCGAAAGCCGCCGGCTCCCGCGAAGGAGCCGACGGCCTTTGAACGCGAGGCGTCCGAACGTTCTGTCAGCGCTTGGAGAGCGGGACGTAGTCGCGCTGAGTCGGGCCGGTGTAGAGCTGGCGCGGACGACCGATCTTCTGGCCGGGGTCCGAGATCATCTCGTTCCACTGCGCCACCCAGCCGACGGTGCGGGCCAGCGCGAAGAGCGCGGTGAACATCGTGGTCGGGAAGCCGATCGCCGAGAGGATGATCCCCGAGTAGAAGTCGACGTTGGGGAAGAGCTTCTTTTCGATGAAATAGGGATCGTTGAGCGCGATCTCTTCGAGGCGCAGCGCGGTCTCGAACAGCGGATCATTGACCTTGAGCGCATCGAACACCTCGCGCACGGTCTTCTGCATGACCGTCGCGCGCGGATCGTAGTTCTTGTAGACGCGGTGACCGAAGCCCATCAGGCGGAACGGATCGTTCTTGTCCTTGGCGCGCTCGATATAGTGGGGGATGCGATCGGGCGTGCCGATCTCCTTGAGCATGTTGAGCGCCGCCTCGTTCGCGCCGCCATGCGCCGGGCCCCACAGGCAGGCGATGCCCGCCGCGATGCAGGCAAAGGGGTTCGCGCCCGAGGAACCGGCAAGACGCACGGTCGAGGTCGAGGCGTTCTGTTCGTGGTCGGCGTGGAGGATGAAGATGCGATCCATCGCCCGCTCGACCGCCGGGATCACCTCGTAGGGCTCGGCCGGCACGCCGAAGGTCATGCGCAGGAAGTTGCCGGTGTAGCTCAGCGAATTGTCCGGGTAGATGAAGGGCTGGCCGATCGAATACTTGTAGGCCATCGCCGCGATCGTCGGCATCTTGGCGATCAGCCGGTGCGAGGCGATCATGCGCTGCTGCGGATCGGAGATGTCGGTCGAATCGTGGTAGAACGCCGAGAGCGCGCCAACCACGCCGCACATGATCGCCATCGGGTGCGCATCGCGGCGGAAACCGCGGTAGAAGGTCATCAGCTGCTCGTGCAGCATGGTGTGGCGGGTGATGGTGTAGCTGAAATCGTCCAGCTCCGCCTTGCTCGGCAGTTCGCCGTTGAGGAGCAGGTAGCTCACTTCCATGAAGCTGGAATCCTCGGCCAGCTGCCCGATCGGATAGCCGCGGTGCAGCAGCACGCCCTCGTCGCCGTCGATATAGGTCAGCGCGCTTTCGCAGGCTGCGGTCGAGGTGAAGCCGGGGTCGAAGGTGAAGGCACCCGTCTGCGCGTAGAGCTTGCGAATGTCGATGACGTCGGGGCCGGTGCTGCCTTCGAGCACGGGGTACTCGTAGGTGTTGCCGCCGATTTCCAGTTTAGCCGTCTTGTCTGCCAAGATCTGTCTCCTGTCCAAAATCCCTGTCCGGCCCCCTAAGCCGGTTTGCCCAAGTCAGTTCACACTGCTTCAGGCGGCCTGTTCGTCGAGCCGGGCCAGCGCCTCGTCCCGTCCGAGCAGGGCCAGCACATCGAAAATGCCCGGTGATGTCGTCGTCCCGGTCAGCGCCGCGCGCATCGGCTGCGCCAGCTTGCCGAGACCCAATCCAAGCTCCTCCGCAAGCGCTTTGGTAGTGGCTTCGAGCGCTTCGCTTGTCCAGTCGTTTTCGCCCGCAAGAGCCGCGTGAATCTGGCGAAGAACCGCCCGTGCATCGCCTTCCAGCAGCTGCGCGGCCTTCTCGGTCATGGCCAGCGGGCGCTTTGCGAAGAGGAAGGCAGCCCCTTCAGCCACTTCGTTGAGGTTCTTCGCGCGCACTTTGAGCACCGGCATGGCCCGTGTCAGCAGGGCCTCGTTCGCGCCCTCGCCGATGCGCGCCGCGACCAGCCCGGCAAGGCGCGCATCATCCGCCTCGCGCAGATAGTGGCCATTGAGGTGCTCGAGCTTCTTGATGTCGAACCGCGAGGGGCTTTTGCCCACCCCGTCGAGATCGAACAGCGCGACAGCCTCCTCCCGTGTGATCTCCTCGCGGTCGCCGTAGCCCCAGCCGAGGCGCAGCAGATAATTGAACAGCGCCTCGGGCAGGATGCCGAACTCGTCGCGATAGGCCTCGACCCCGAGCGCGCCGTGACGCTTGGAGAGCTTGGCCCCGTCGCTGCCGTGGATCAGCGGGATATGGGCATAAACCGGATCGGGCCAATTGCCCTCGATTTCGTTCATCGCGCGGATGATCGGCAGCTGGCGGAAGGCGTTGTTGAGGTGGTCGTCGCCGCGGATCACGTGGGTCACGCCCATGTCGTGATCGTCGACCACGACCGCGAGCATATAGGTCGGCGTGCCGTCGGCGCGCAGGATGATGTAGTCGTCGATTTCCTCGTTCTTCACCGTCACCGCGCCCTGGACGCGGTCATGGATCGTGACGTCGCCGTCGTTGGGTGTCTTGAGGCGGATGACGAAGGGCGTGCCCTCGGGGGCATCGGCAGGGTCGCGGTCGCGCCAGCGGCCGTCGTAGCGCAGCGGCTTCTTTTGCGCGCGCTGTTCCTCGCGCATCGCTTCGAGCTCCTCGGGCGTGGCGAAGCACTTATAGGCGTGCCCGGCCTTGAGCAGTTGCCAGGCGACCTCGGCATGGCGCTCGGCGCGGTCGGACTGGAACAGGGGCGGGGCATCATAGTCGAGGCCGAGCCAGTCGAGCCCCTCGATGATCGCATCGATCGCCTCCTGGGTGGACCGCTTGCGGTCGGTATCCTCGATCCGCAGCAGGGTGCGGCCGCCGTGGTGGCGGGCATAGAGCCAGTTGAACAAAGCCGTGCGCGCCCCGCCGATATGCAGAAAGCCCGTGGGCGAGGGCGCGAAGCGGGTCACGACTTGGCCGGCCGGGCCGAGGTCGGAAATGCTGCTTTCGCTTGCCATGGACTGTGCTTTCCTGTTCACTTTGAAAGGCTTGGACGCGTGCCCGGGCTTGGGCAGGCCGGTCGGGGGGACAAGCCGATGCGCGATGTACCGATTGTTCCGATGGGGCAGGAGCCCGATGGCGGCAAATCCACCGGAGAACCGGCGCCGCGCCCTTGGCAAACCGCGCGCCGCTTGTCCAGCACCGGCGGCGGGGCGGGGCGCGAGTCGTGGCTCGACGAGGCCGAGCATTTCCTCGGCGAAGCGGGCTTTGACCGGACACCCTGGATCGCCGTCGTGCTGGCCCTCGGGATCGTCACGTGGTTCGTGCTGCCCGGGCCCTGGCTATGGGGCGCGGCGATTGCCGGCGGCGCGGGAACGGGGCTGGCTGCGCTGGCGCTCTGGCCTGCGGGAAGCGCTATCGACCAGCGCCGGGCGAACCTGCGCCTCGCGATTGTCACTTGCGGGCTGGTCTTCGCCTTCGGCGTCGCACTGGTCTGGGCCCGCTCGACGGTGGTCGGTGCCGAGCCGATCGCGCGGCCGATGGTGGCGCTCGTTCACGGCAAGGTGCTGGCCCGCGAGGACCAGCCCGCCGAGGGGCGGCTGCGCCTGACGCTGGCGGTCCGGCTCCCGGGGGAGGGGGCGCCGAGCGCTGCGGCGCGCAAGGTCAGGGTCAATGTCCCGATCAGGGCGCTGGGCGAGGGCGGGGTTCCCGCCGGCCTCAGCGAGGGCGCGGTGGTGCGCCTGCGCGCAAGGCTGATGCCGCCGGCGCACCCGATGCTGCCGGGCAGTTACGACTTTGCCCGTGCGGCGTGGTTCAGCGGCCTGTCCGCCACCGGCACGATGGTGGGCAAGCTCGAGGTGATCCGCCCGGCGCATGGCAGCGGCGGGCTTGCCGTGCTGCAACGCTCGCTCTCCGAACATGTCCGCGCCCGGGTGCCGGGTTCGCCGGGCGCGATCGCGGCTGCCTTTGCCAGCGGCGATCGCGGGGGCATTGCCGAGGCCGATGCGGCCGCGATGCGCGATGCCGGGCTGACCCACCTGCTCTCGATCAGCGGGCTGCACGTGAGCGCTGTGGTCGCTGCGGCCTATGTCGCGGTGCTACGGGTGCTGGCGCTGTGGCCGGCGCTGGCCTTGCGGGTGCGGTTGCCGGTGGTGGCCGCCGCCAGCGGGGCGCTTGCCGGGATCGGCTACACCTTGCTGACCGGCGCGCAGGTGCCGACCGTCAGGAGCTGTGTCGCCGCCCTGCTGGTCCTCGGCGCGCTCGTGCTGGGGCGGGAGGCGCTCTCGATGCGGATGCTGGCGCTCGCCGCCGGTTTCGTCCTGCTGCTGTGGCCCGAGAGCGCGATCGGACCCAGTTTCCAGATGAGCTTTGCCGCCGTCCTCTCGCTCATCGCTTTGTCCCAGGCCGCCCCGGTCAGGGCTTTCCTTGCCCCGCGCGAGGAGCCGTGGCTGGCGCGGATCGGACGGCAGACCGTGATGCTGTTCCTGACCGGCGTGGTCATCGAACTGGCGCTGATGCCGGTCGTGATGTTCCATTTCCACCGCGCCGGAATCTATGGCGCGCTGGCCAATGTGCTGGCCATTCCGCTTGTGACTTTCGTTGCCATGCCGATGATTGCACTGGGATTTCTGGCCGATCTGCTGGGGATGGGCGGGCTGATGTGGTGGGTGGTCGAGCGCGCCCTGGCGCTGCTGCTGGAGATCGCGCATGTCACCGCCGGGCAGGCCGGCGCGGTGCGGCTGATGCCGCAGATCTCGGGACTGGCGATGATGCTCTTCGCCCTGGGCGGGCTGTGGCTCGGCCTGTGGCGGGGGCGTGTGCGGCTTGCGGGGCTCGTGCCGGTGGCGGCGGCGAGCGCGATGATGGCGGCGACCCCGATCCCCGACATTCTGGTCTCCGGTGATGGCCAGCAGGTTGGCATCACAGTGACCGGGCCTGATGGAGAACCCCGGCTCCTTTCGCTGCGCGAGAGCCGTTCCGCCTACACGAGGGACAATCTCATGGAACTGGCGGGCGTCGCGGCCGAACCCGTTCCGCTCGCCGATTGGGACGGGGCGCGCTGTTCGTCGGCCTTCTGCACACTTGTGCTCGGGCGGGGGGCAAGAGACTGGGTGCTGCTGATCGGGAGGGGGCGGGACCGGGTCGATCTGGCCCCCCTTGCCGCGGCCTGCCGCGAGGCGGACATCGTCATTTCCGAGCGCTATCTGCCGCGTTCGTGCCGCCCGCGCTGGCTCAAGGCCGACCGGCGCTATCTCGAAAGATCAGGCGGCCTTGCGATCGACCTTGCCGACCGGCGGATCACCGCTGTTGCCGATGGCCAGGGCGAGCATGGCTGGTGGCGCGAGCCCCCGCCGCGCCGCGTTGGGAAATAGCGGCGCGGATCGCAAAGCCGCGATGGCGCAGGTCTGAACGCGCCTGGCAGGGGTCTAAAGGGGGTCTGGAACGGGTCTGCATGGCCCCTGGAACCACAAAAAAGGGGCCTGCGAGAGGCCCCCTTTCCATCCAACATCGTGCCTGATCAGTCACCTGACCTTGCGCGCCGCTGTTTCACGGCCGCGCCGGACTGCGGCGTCCGGCGAGGCACGCCTCAGTGGTAGCGGCGCAGCAGTCCGGCAAGCTTGCCCTGCACCTCGACCTCGTCCGGGCGGTAGTATTGCGGGTCATAGGCGGCATTGGCCGGATCGAGCCGCACCTGGGCCCCCTCGCGCCGCAGATATTTGAGCGTCGCTTCCTCGCCGCGCACCAGCGCGACCACGATCTCGCCATCGCGCGCGGTATTGGTGCGGCGCACGAGCGCGAAATCGCCATCGAAGATCCCGGCTTCGACCATCGAGTCCCCGGAAACCTCGAGCGCATAGTGCTCTCCGGGGCCGAGCAGGGCGGCAGGGACGGGAAGCGTCGACTGGCCCTCCAGAGCCTCGATCGGGGCGCCCGCGGCAATGCGGCCGTGGAGCGGCAGCTCGATCACGTCATTGGCCGCCTCGACCTGCGGGGCGCGGGGTGCGGGCATCTGCACCACATTATCGCCGGCAGGGGCGCTGCGGGCGGGCGTCGTGTCGCCCGGCTCGCGGATCACCTCGAGCGCGCGCGCCCGGTTGGGCAGGCGGCGCAGGAAGCCGCGTTCCTCGAGCGCGGAAATCAGCCGGTGCACGCCCGACTTGCTCTTGAGATCGAGCGCCTCCTTCATCTCCTCGAAACTGGGCGAAATGCCGGTTTCCTCCAGCCGCTGCTGGATGAAGACGATGAGTTCGCGCTGTTTGGCTGTCAGCATTGGTCAAGACTCCTGTGGTCGCACCCACGAAGCATCCCGAGGAATGCCCCGTGCCAATCCCTTGCGTGCGCCAAGAGGCACCCTGCCTAAATGCGGCTGCGGTGCTTTGCCGGCACTCCCTGCCCCAGGGCAGAGGCCCGTTCTTAAGGTGAACGAACACGGAACAATTAGGCAACTACGGCAAGGCTGTCAACCGCCTCGCACAGGCAAACGCCGGTTTTCAGCCATTCCGGAGCATATAGGCCTGCACCGCTTCCCCGGCAGCCAGCGCCGGCGCGCGGGCGGGCCGGTCGATCAGACAGTCGGCCGCCGCCAGCGCCGAGAGCGCCGAGGAATCCTGCGATCCCGCCAGCCGCACCGCGCCCCCCTCGCGCACGGCCCGCAGGAATTCGCGGCGCGGGCCGATGGCGGGAAAGTCCTCGCCCGCGACCAGCATTTCGGCCCCGGGCAGCGGGTCCGGATCGCCCTGCGCCGCGCGCACGAGCGGCAAGGCAAAGAGAAAGGCGGTGACGAAGCTCGACACCGGATTGCCGGGCAGGCCGAGGATCACCTGCTGGCCTCTGGTGGCGACCAGCAGCGGCTTGCCCGGCTTGATCGCCACCCGCCAGAAGGCGGTCTCGGCACCCCAGTCGGCCAGCGCGGGCTTGACGAGATCATGATCGCCCACCGAGGCTCCGCCCGAGGTGATGATGATGTCGGCGCCGTCCGCCTGCGCCAGCGCCCCGGCCAGCGCCTCGCGCGTGTCGGGAACCGGGCCGATGCGGGTCACCTCGCAGCCGAGCGGCGCGAGCATCGCGGCGATCATGGCGGCGTTGCTGGCGGGGATCTGGTGCGGCAGGCAATCGCCCGGGTCCGCGCGCAATTCGTCGCCGCTGTCCATCACCGCGACACGCACCTGCCGGGTGACGACAAGGCTGGCATGGCCTCCGGCAAGCGCCAGAGCGAGGCGTGCCGCAGTGATGCGGCTGCCCTTGCCAAGCAGCAGGTCACCGGCGTGGAAATCGAACCCGCGCGCCCGGATATGGCGGCCGGGCGGGGGCATCTCGCTGGCGGCGATGCTGCCACCGCTGTCCACCGCGTCTTCCTGGAGCAGGACGCGGTCGCCCCCCGGAGGCACCATGGCTCCGGTCGAGATGCGCGCGCATTCTCCGGGCGCGAGAACATCGCGGTAGGGCGCGCCGGCGCGGCTCTCCCCCACCAGCCGCCACGGGCCCTTTCCCTGGCCGAGCGCGTAGCCATCCATCGCCGAGAGATCGGCCGGGGGCTGGGTGCGCTGCGCAAGCAGATCCCCGGCCAGCACGCGCCCGAGCGCGGCGTGGGTGGCGATGGTTTCGGCCGGGAGCTGCGGGGCGAGTGCCAGCAGGCGGGCCTGCGCCTCCTCGAGACCGAGCGGCGGGTTCACGTGTCGGCCTTCCACTCGCCGGATTTGCCGCCGGACTTGGCGATGAGGCGCACCTCGCCAATCACCATGCCCTTGTCGATCGCCTTGGCCATGTCATAGATTGTGAGGAGGGCGATGGAAGTGGCTGTCATCGCTTCCATTTCCACGCCGGTCTTGCCGGTCAGCGCGGCGGTGGCGGTGGCGCGGATCGCGCCCTCTTCGAAGGCGAAGTCGATGGTCACCGCTTCGAGCCCGAGCGGGTGGCACAGCGGGATCAGCTCGCCGGTGCGCTTGGCGGCCATGATCCCGGCGATGCGCGCTGTGCCGAGAACATCGCCCTTGGGGGCATTGCCTTCGCGGATCGCGGCGAGGGCTTCGGCGGTGATGGTGATCCGGCCCGATGCCACGGCGCGGCGGGCGGTCACAGTCTTGGCGCCGACATCGACCATGCGGGCGGCGCCGCTTTCGTCGAGGTGGGTGAGCTTGGTCATGCCGCCGGTTGTGTCCCGAGAAGAGCGCGGGTGGCACTGGCGATATCGTCAGCCCGCATCAGGCTCTCGCCGACGAGGAAGGTGCGCACCCCGGCGGCGGCGAGGCGCTGGCAATCGGCATGGCTGTTGATCCCGCTCTCGCCGACCAGCAGCGTGCCTTCGGGCGCGAGCGGGACGAGGCGCTCGGTGGTGGCGAGCGAGGTGGTGAAGGTCTTGAGGTCGCGGTTGTTGACCCCGATGAGGCGCGAGCGCAGGTGCTTTGCGGCGCGGGCCATCTCGGCTTCGTCATGCACCTCGACCAGCACGTCCATGCCGTGTTCGCGGGCGGCGGCCTCGATCTCGGCCATCTGCGCATCGCCCAGCGCGGCGACGATGATCAGGATCGCGTCGGCCCCGATGGCGCGCGCTTCGAGGCATTGCCAGGGATCGACCATGAAATCCTTGCGCAGCACCGGCAGGGCGCAGGCGGCGCGTGCTTGGACGAGGTAGTCCTCGTGTCCCTGAAAATAGGGCGCATCGGTGAGCACCGAGAGGCAGGCGGCGCCCCCCGCTTCATAGGCGGCGGCATGATCGGCGGGGTGGAAGTCGGCGCGGATCAGGCCCTTGGAGGGGCTCGCCTTCTTGACCTCGGCGATGAGGGCGAAGCCGGAGGCGGCCCGCGCGCGCAGCGCGGCCTCGAAGCCGCGAGGCGCAGTTTGCGCGGCGGCAGCAGCTTTGAGCGCGGCGGTGGTGGTCGCAGCCTTGCGGGCGGCGACTTCCTCGCGCTTGGTGGCGCAGATTTCCTCGAGCTTGTTCATTTCTCTTGCCTCGCCAGCGCGATCCACTTTTCGAGCAGCGCCAGCGCCGCGCCCGAATCCAGCGCCTCGGCCGCCATGGCCGCGCGCTCGGGCCAGCTGGTGCCGCGTCCTGCCACGGTCAGGGCACCGGCAGCATTGAACAGCACCGCATCGCGATAGGGGCCGGGGGTGCCCATCAGCAGCGCCTTCAGGGCGGCGGCGTTGTGCTTCGCATCGTCCCCCCGGATCGCCTCGATCGGGGCGTGGGGGAGGCCCGCCGCGCCCGCATCGATGCGCTCCATCGAGAAGGCGTTGCCGGTCACGACCGCGACCTCGTTGCCGCCCGCGAGGCTCAGCTCGTCGAGCCCCTCGTCGCCCGAGACGATCAGCGACCGGCCCGTGCCGAGCCGCGCCATGGCGCCCGCATAGATGGGAACATAGGCGGGCCGCGCGATCCCGATGAGCTGGCTCTCGACCCCGGCGGGGTTGGAGAGCGGCCCCATCAGGTTGAAGATCGTGCGCTGGCCGATGCGCACCCGGATGGGCTGGATGCGCGCCATCGCCGGGTGGTGGTTCTTGGCAAAGAGGAAGCAGATGCCGATGGCGGCGAGGGTCTTCTCCGCCGTGCGTCCGGCGGCGTCCATGTCGAGGCCGAGGGCTTCCAAGGTGTCCGCCGCGCCCGCCTTGGATGAGGCGGCGCGGTTGCCGTGCTTGGCGACTGGCACGCCGCAGGCGGCGACCACCAAGCTAACGGCGGTCGAGACGTTCAGCGTGTGATGCCCGTCGCCCCCCGTCCCGCAGACGTCGATCGCGCCCCGGGGGGCGTTGATGGGGATCAGCCTTGCGCGCAAGGCCCGCGCCGCCCCCGCAATTTCCTCGGCCGTTTCCCCGCGTGCCGAGAGGGCGACGAGGAACTGCGCGATCTCGTCCTCTGACGGCGCCCCGTCGAGCAGCACCCCGAAGGCGGCCTCTGCCTCGGCCTCGGAGAGGGGGGCGGCGATGTCGGGCAGCAGGCTCATGGCGCGAGCCGTGCCGGGAGCACTGGCTCCAGCCCGCACAACCGCACGAAATTGGCGAGCAGCGCATGGCCATGCTCGGTGGCGATGCTTTCGGGGTGGAATTGCACCGAGTGGATTGGGAGCGCGGCGTGGCGGAAGCCCATCACGCTCGGGTGATCGGTGCCGGGGGTCTCGGCATGGGCGTTCGCCACCAGCTCGGCGGGCACATTCACCACCTCGAGGCTGTGATAGCGGGTGGCGATGAAGGGGGAGGGGAGCCCGGCGAACACGCCCGTCCCGTCATGGGTAACGGGCGAGGTCTTGCCATGCATCAGCCCGCCGCGCTGCACCGTGCCGCCGAAGTGCTGGCCGATCGCCTGATGCCCGAGGCACACGCCCATCAAGGGCAGCTGCGCATCCGCACAGGCCGCCACCAGATCGAGGCTGATCCCGGCCTCGTTCGGGGTGCAGGGGCCGGGCGAGATCAGGAACCCCGCCGCACGGGTAGCGACCGCCTCCGCTGCGGTCAGCGCGTCATTGCGCTCGACGCGCACCTGTGCGCCCAGCTCCATCAGGTAATGGACGAGGTTGAAGGTGAAGCTGTCGTAATTGTCGATGACGAGAATCATTGCGCCCCTGCCTCCGGCGTTGCGGCCGGCTCTGCCGGTGTCGGTGACGCAGGTCTGGCCTCGCGCTTCGTCACCACGATGATCGGGCCCACCCGCCCGCCGTCCATCCGCCCGCCCGCCGGATCCCACAGGCTCGAGATCGCGCCGTCGAGATAGAGCGCGTTGGTCACCTTCAGGACATCGCGGTAATAGCGCGCGAGCTGGCCGAAGCTCACCGGTGCGTCCGCAATCACGAAATGCGCCTTGCCGCCCGCATCGATGCCGACGGCATTGCGGATCGCCTTGGAGGGACTGTCGTCCTGCACCTCGGGGTGCATCTTGCCATTATCCAGCAGCAGCGGCCCCGATTGGGTGCCGAACTCCGGCCTCTCGCCCACGGTGTTGAAGAAGGCGTTGCTCCCCATCACGCGCCAGGAACCGCCCGTGCCGAAGAACACCCCGTTGGGCTTCATGTAGAAATTGCCTGAACCTTCCGCTCGGTCCAGTTCCTTGAGGCGCGCGCCCTTCTCGACATAGTAGCCCAGAGCCCTGAGATCGTCGCCATACATCCCGCCATTGACAGCAAAGGCGATGGTGGCCGGATCGACCGAGGCGGCAAACGCCGCGAGGCTGGCGAAGGGCTGCTTGTCCGGGCCAAGGTTCGCCATCCCGATGCGGTGCTGCGCCGGATCGGCGACGCAATGCGTGAGCGCCACGCCCTCGAAGCTGGTCTTTGCGCAGGCGGAAGGCCCGAGCGCCTGTTCGGCGGTCGGTGCAGCCTCGGGCGTGGCCTCGGCGACCGATCCGTCGAGCACGGTGCGGGTTACCGGCTTGCCCTCGGGACTTTCCGAGCAGGCGACAAGGCCCAGCGCGAGGCCGGCGGCAAGGACGAGCGCGGCGCGCGTCACTGGCCGTATCCCGGCTCGCCCGCGACCCGCACCGCCTCGCGCGCGGCGGCGATCAGGGCGCCCGCCTTGGCGCGGCATTCGGCGAGTTCGTAATCGGGCTCGCTGTCGGCGACGATCCCCGCGCCTGCCTGCACATGCATCACCCCGTCCTTCACCACGGCGGTGCGCAGCACGATGCAGCTATCGAGGCTGCCGTCGGGCGCGAAGTATCCCACGCCCCCGGCATAGGCCCCGCGGGTCTCGGGCTCGAGTTCGGCGATGATCTGGCAGGCGCGGATCTTGGGCGCGCCCGAGACCGTGCCCGCCGGGAAGCCCGCGAACAGGGCATCGAGCGCATCCCGGGAGCTGTCGAGCCGGCCCACCACATTGCTGACGATATGCATGACGTGGCTGTAACGCTCGATGGTGAAGCTGTCGGTCACCTCCACCGTCCCCGCCGCCGCGACCCGGCCGACATCGTTGCGCCCCAGATCGAGCAGCATGAGATGCTCGGCGCGCTCCTTGGGATCGGCGAGCAGGCTCGCCTCGTTGGCAAGGTCGTCCTCGCGCGACGCGCCGCGCGGGCGCGTTCCGGCGATGGGGCGGATCGTGACCTCGCCCTCGCGCACCCGCACCAGGATCTCCGGCGAGGAGCCGACCAGCGCAAAGCCCGGCAGGTCGAGGAAATAGAGAAAGGGCGAGGGGTTCACCCGGCGCAGCGCGCGGTAGAGCGCCAGCGGGGGCAGGGGGAAGGGGCAGGTGAAGCGCTGGGCCAGCACCACCTGGAAGATATCGCCTGCGACGATGTAGTCCTTGGCCTTCAGCGCCATCGCCATGTAGTCATCAGGTGCGATCACCGGAGCGAGATCGGGCAGGGCAGCGGGAAGGGCGTCCCTGCTTTCGCAAGGCATCGCTGCGCCCAGCCGGCTCAGCGTCGCATCGATCCGCTCCCCGGCGCGCGCGACGGCGGCCGCAGGATCGGCCGCTTCCCAGATCGGCGCAACCGCAAACAGCGCATTGGTCAGGCCGTCGAAGACCAGAAGGACGGTCGGGCGGACGAACAGCATGTCGGGCAGATCGAGCGCGCTCGGTGCCGCGCGCGGCAGGGTCTCGACGAGGCCGATGGTCTCATATCCGAAATAGCCCACGAGGCAGGCGAGCGCCGGCGGCAGGCCTGCGGGCATCGGGTCGATCCGGCAGCTTGCCGCCAGCGTCCGCAATTCCCCGAGCGCGTCTCCGGCCAGCGGAACGAAGGCCTCGCGGTCGCTGCGCCATGCGCGGTTCACGTGCGCGGCATTGCCCTCGGCGCGGAACACGAGGTCGGGATCGAGGCCGAGCAGGCTGTAGCGGCCGCGCACCTCGCCGCCCTCGACGCTTTCCAGCAGGAAGTCGCCGCGCCCCGGCACGATCAGCCGTCGCGCTGCGCCCACCGGCGTGTCGCTGTCGGCGATGATCCGGCGCCACACCAGCGCGGGCTTGCCTTCGGCAAGCAGCGCGGCGGCAGCCGCGGCGTTTTCGGGCAGGCTGGCAGCGTCGGGGGTCACGAGGCGATCACGCGCGGGCGCCTACTGCTCGCCGACCAGCCGCTTGCGCAGTTCGGCGATGCTTTCCTTGTTGCGGGTCACGCCCAGCTCCTTGCGCATCGCGGACACGGCCTGCCGGCGATACTCGGTCGACAGCGCCCCGCCCAGCTCGAGGCGGGTCTGGGCGATGAGCTGGGGCTCCTTGTCGAGCGGAAGGGTGCTGACGTCCTCCAGAGCAACCACATACCAGCCAAGGTCGTTCGCCGCCTCGAGGGTCTTGGCCGTGCCCTCGGCCATGCTGAACAGCAGCACCAGCGGCGGCGCGATGCGTTGGCGCTGCTGGGCGAGAAGCTGGCGGCGCTCGAGATCGATCGGCTCGCGCTCGATGCCCGGCTTGCCTTCGGCGGCCAGCGCGGCGGCAAGCGGGGTTCCGCCGCGCACCTTGGCAAGCACGCGGTCGGCAGCCTGCCTGGCGAGCAGCGTGCCCTGGGCGCGCTTCCAGCCGGCGACAACCCCGGCGCGCACGTCGGCAAGGGGGGGCGCGGCGGCTTCATCGACCCGTGCGACCTCGAAGATCACAAAATCCCGGCCCGGCACCACCTCGGCCAGCTGCGGCTCGCTTTCCTCCATCTGGAAGGCGGTCTGAAGCACCGGGGCAAGCTGCGGCACGATGGTCGCCCGGGGCTCGCCGAACACCGTCCCGTCGGCAAGCAGCGCCGGTGTGGTCTCGAGGGTGAGGCCATAGGCCTTGGCGACTTCGGCAAGCGCCGTTCCGCCATCGACCTCGCCTTCGATCTCGGCGATGAGGTCCGAGATGGCGGCCGTGCGCTTTTCGGCGGTGAGCGTCTGGATGATTTCCGCGGTCGCCTGGGCCAGCGTGCGCGCAGGGGTGCGCTGGATGCTGTCGACCCGTGCGACATACCAGCCGAGCGCGCCCTGCGCGGGATCGGCGAGGGTGCCCTGGGCGGCCTTGAAGACATTGGCGGCAAGGCCCGCGCTGGTCGCGGTGGCAAGCGCCTGCTGTTCGCGCGGCTCGATCTTCGAGGTCGTGAAGCCGGCCTCGCGCGCCACGGTCTCGAGCGCGGCGCCGCCGCGGATGCGGGCAGCCAGCGCCTTCGCCGCGTCCTGGGTCGGCACGACGAAGCTGGTCACGGCCCGCTTCTCGCTCGCCTGATACCGGGCGGCATCCTTCTGGTAGCGCGCCGCGATCTCGGCTGCGGCGGGCGCGGCATTGACCTTGAGACTGTCGGCGGAGAAGACAGCAAAACGCAGGGTGCGGCGTTCGGGACGGATGAACCGGGTGCGGTTGTCATTGTACCACGCGGCAAGCTGTGCCTCGGTCGGCTCGCCCGCCGGAGCGAAGGCCGCCGAGGGGATCAGCGCGATCTCGCCCTTGCGCTTCTCGAGCACGAGGGCGGCATACTGGCGCGCCATCTTCTCCGGCATCCGGGGCGCGGCAACCGCCGAGCCGAGCAATTGCTGCTCGAGCAGGCCGGATTCCAGATCGCGGCGGAACAGCTTGTCGTTGAGCCCGCGCTGGGCGAGGGCGGCCTTGTAGGTGTTCTCGTCGAAGCCGCCGGTGAGGCCCTGGAAGGCCGGAATCTTGAGGATCTCGCTGTTGACGAGATTGGTGCCTGCGCGCAGGCCGTAGCGGCGGGCATATTCGCCGATAGCGAAGCGGTCGATGAGCTGGCGCTCGACCTCCTCGAGCCCGCCTTCCGCGATGAATTCGGGCATGGTCAGGGTCGGATTCTGCTGGCGCACCTGATCGAGCGCATTGGCCGCGCTGGTGTTGAGATCGCTGATCGGGATCGCCTTGCCGCCCACCACCGCCATGCGGTCGGTGTTGGAAATGCCGCCGAAGGTGCTGCCGGAGATGTCCGAGGCGGCGAAGGCGAGCGCCATCAACGCAAGGAAGGCAAGGACAATCGGCAGGCCGATCTTCGAGGCGAAAAAGCGGCGGAAGAACGAAATCATGTGCGTATTAACCCGATCCCAGGCTGGCTGACGGCGAGACGCGCGGCCCCGTGCGGGCGGCCGTGACGGTCGCTGCGCGCGGTGCGCTTTATAGGCCATGCGACCGCGCGGCAACAGGTCAGCGCGGGTTTTGACAGTCGCGTCGTGCACCGCTAGCGGACGCGGCCCCGGGCCACTACAGCCAAAACAGAATCGCAGGACCCCGGCCGTTCCCTCTCAACAACCAAGAAGTGCGACGACACACATGACCCGCCGGCCTTATATCGTCGGAAACTGGAAGATGCATGGCACCCGCGCGATGCTCTCTGAAGCGCGCGCGATCGACCGTGCGGCGCAGCGTCACCCCAAGGTCGAGGTGGCGATCGCGCCCCCCTACACGCTGATCCACCCGATCCACCGCGAGGCCGAGCAGATCGCCGTCGGCGCACAGGATTGCCACGAGGCCGAGGGCGGGGCGCATACTGGTGATATCTCGGCAGCGATGGTGGCCGATGCGGGTGCGACTTTCGTGATCCTGGGCCATTCGGAGCGCCGTCAGGGCCATGGCGAAAGCGACGCGCTGGTGCGCGCCAAGGCCGGAGCGGCTTTCGCTGCGGGCCTGCGCGTCATCATGTGCTGCGGCGAGACTGCGGCGACCCGCGAATCGGGCGAGGCGGTGGCCTTCGTGCGCGGCCAGCTCGCCGCCTCGCTGCCGCCCGTCGGCGAGCTGCCCGCCGAGATCGCCGAGCGCCTGTGTGTCGCCTACGAGCCGATCTGGGCGATCGGCACCGGCACGGCCGCGACCACCGGGGACATCGCCGAGATGCACCGCGCAATCCGCGCCCTGCTGGTCGAACTGCTGGGCGAGGAACATGGCCCCGAGGTGCGCATCCTCTACGGCGGTTCGGTCAAGCCCGAGAACGCCGCCGCGATCTTCGCCGTGCCCGAGGTCGGCGGCGCGCTGGTGGGCGGCGCGAGCCTCACGGCCGACAGTTTCATGGGCATCGCCCTCGCCGCGACTGAGCCTTTCGTCAGCTGATCGCCATGTCCTCGAGGCGGGGAGGGTCGCCCCGCCCGGGCTTGCCGGACGGGGTTTGCGGCCCTACATGGCGCGCAGCAACCACCGGACGCGCCCCGCGTCCAGCCACGAGATTTCCTCCATGTCCGTATTCCTGTTCCTCACCGTGATCCAGGCTCTCGTCGCCGCCGCGCTGGTCGGCGTTGTGCTCATGCAGCGCTCCGAAGGGGGCGGTCTGGGTATCGGGTCGAGTCCGGGCGGTGCTTTCGGGGCGCGCGGTGCGGCGGATTTCCTGACCCGCTCGACCAAGTGGCTGGCGATCACCTTCGTGGTGCTGGCGATCGCGCTTGCCGGTCTGGCTGTGCGCGAGAGCCGCGTTGGCGGGGTGACGAGCACGCTCGAGCGCACCGCGCCCAAGCCGCTCGATCCGCTGGCAGAGCCCGTTCCGGCGGCTCCGGCTCCTGCCGGGGTTCCGGCCGAAGCGCCCTCCGAAGGCAGCGGCGCGCCAGCGCCCGCTCCGGCGCTGCCGGCACAGTAAACCCTGTGCCCGGGGCCGGGTGACCGACCCCTGACAGCCCGCTCGCGGGCATCCATTCCAACAGCCCTGTGGATGGCAGGCGCCTGACGCCTGCAATTCGCTTGCGCCGAATCCCTCCTGTTGCTTAAGGCCCGAATCCCATGGCGCGGTTCATTTTTATCACCGGCGGCGTGGTCTCCTCGCTCGGCAAAGGTCTCATGGCTGCCTCCCTGGCAGCGCTCCTCCAGGCGCGCGGCTACAAGGTCCGCATCCGCAAGTTCGACCCCTACCTCAACGTCGATCCGGGCACGATGAGCCCCTACCAGCACGGCGAGGTCTATGTGACCGACGACGGGGCCGAGACCGACCTCGATCTCGGGCATTATGAACGCTTCACCGGGGTCTCCTCGCGCCAGAGCGACAATATCACCTCGGGCCGCATTTACCGCGACATCATCGCCCGCGAACGGCGCGGAGACTATCTGGGCGCGACGGTGCAGGTGATCCCGCACGTCACCGACGCGATCAAGGAATTCGCGCTCGCCGATCAGGGCGATCACGATTTCATCCTGTGCGAGATCGGCGGAACGGTGGGCGATATCGAAAGCCTGCCCTTCATGGAGGCGATCCGCCAGCTTCGAAACGAGCTCGAACCGTTCCAGACGGTCAGCGTCCATGTCACGCTGGTGCCTTACATCAAGGCCGCAGGCGAGCTGAAGACCAAGCCGACCCAGCACTCGGTGCGCGAGCTGGCTGCGCTGGGCATCAAGCCCGACATCCTGCTGTGCCGCGCCGAGCATCCGATCCCGGAAAGCGACCGCCGCAAGATCGCGCAGTTCTGCAACGTGCGCGCCGAGGCGGTGATCCAGGCGCTCGATGCGCCCTCGATCTATGCGGTCCCGCAGCAATATCACGCCGAAGGGCTCGACCGCGAGGTGCTGCGCGCCTTCGGCATCACCGATGCGCCCGCGCCCGACCTTTCGGCCTGGGAGGATGTCACCGACCGCCACTTCAATCCCGAGGGCGAGGTCACGATCGCGGTGGTCGGCAAATATGTCGGCCTGCAGGACGCCTACAAGAGCCTCAACGAGGCGCTCGTGCACGGCGGGCTCGCCAACCGGGTCAAGGTCAATATCCGCTGGATCGACGCCGAGATCTTCGAGGGCGACGACGACAGCCAGATCATCGCCGCGCTCGAACCGATGCACGGCATTCTTGTCCCCGGCGGCTTCGGTGAGCGCGGCAGCGAGGGCAAGATCGCGAGCGTGCGCTTCGCCCGCGAGCGGGGCGTTCCCTTCTTCGGCATCTGCCTCGGGATGCAGATGGCCTGCATCGAAAGCGCGCGCGCGGCGGGCTTCGACAAGGCGTCCTCGACCGAGTTCGGCCCGACCGACACGCCTGTGGTGGGCATCATCACCGAATGGATGAGCAAGGAAGGCCTCCAGAGCCGCGCCGAGGGCGGCGATTTGGGGGGGACGATGCGGCTTGGCGCCTATCCCGCCAAGCTCAGCCCCAACAGCCACACCTCGCGTATCTATGGCGGCGCGCAGACGATCTCCGAGCGCCACCGCCACCGCTACGAGGTCAACAGCGCCTTCATCGCGCCGCTCGAGCAGCAGGGCCTGATCTTTTCGGGCATGAGCCCCGACGGTCTGCTGCCCGAGATTGTCGGGCGGCCCGTTCCCCCGTGGTTCGGGGGAGCGCAGTTCCATCCCGAGCTGAAGTCTCGCCCCTTTGATCCGCACCCGCTCTTCGCCGGTTTCATCGCCGCTGCAGTGGAGCAATCGCGGCTCGTCTGAGCCGGCCTATCACTTTTCAGTGCATAAATGGGCCGGTCGGATCGGGTTGGGACGGCATTTGGCTTAATTATCTTGTTTAATTTTCAAAGCTTTGATTTGCCTTGCCTATATTTGCCCACCATTTCTTGCGGGACTTGCAGATAGCCCTTGCACGATCTCGCGATTAGGCATTAGACGACAATTCTGATTTGCGGATTCCAAGGGCTTGCAGCGCATCCGGCGTGGTTGGCGAACCCGGGAACGAGCTTGCAGATCTTGTCCGTCTTCTGCGACCCGGATGTACAGGATCATGCGAGGCGGCGAAAGCCGCTGGGGGCGGACCGCAAGGTCCGCCCCCTTTCCTTGGGCCAGTGGCGACGCTGGTCCGATCAGGCGGCGCTGGCGGCGTCTTCGCTGTCGCTGCTCGGGACGGCGGTGAGCGTCGCGCTGCCGCCGATCGCGATCTTGCGCGGCTTCATCGCATCGGGAATTTCGCGCACGAGGTCGATGATGAGCAGGCCATCAGCAAGGTCGGCGCGCTCGACCCGCACGAAATCGGCGAGTTCGAAACGGCGCTCGAAGCCGCGATTGGCGATCCCGACGTGGAGCAGTTCCGAGCCGTCCTCGATCTCCTCGCGCTTCTTGCCCTGCACGACCAGCAGGTTCTGCTGCGCGGTGATGTCGATATCCTGCGAGCGGAAGCCGGCCACCGCAACGGTGATGCGGTAATTGTCCTCGCCGCGGCGCGAGATGTTGAAGGGGGGGTAATTGTCGCCCGCATTGAGGCGCGCCTGGTTCTCCAGCAGGTCGAACAGGCGATCAAAGCCGACGGTGGAGCGGCGGTAGGGGGTGAAATCGAAACGCGACATGGGCAAATCCTCTTGCTGAGCGATTTTGTCTGACGCGGGCCTGCCGGATGCAGCACCCGCCTTGCCGCCTTGTGCGTTCCCCGGGGACTGGCGAAACGCGGCGACCCGGCTTATCTGGTTTGCCGAACACCGCTTTCAAGAGGGACAAGCATGGCCGCCCCCAAGATCGATATCTACACCAAGTTCGCCTGTCCGTTCTGCGTGCGCGCCAAGCGCCTGCTGACCGAGAAGGGCGCGGTGTTCACCGAATATGACATCACCATGGGCGGGCCCAAGCGGGAAGAGATGCTCGCCCGCGCACCGAATGCGATGACCGTGCCGCAGATCTTCATCGGCGAGACCCACGTGGGCGGGAGCGACGATCTCGCCGCGCTCGAGCGCGCCGGCAAGCTCGACGCGCTGCTGGCCGGATAGGGCTGGCGGGCTGATGCCGAGGATCGCGGTGTTGCAGATGTGCTCGGGGATCGACCCCGGGCGCAATTTCGATAGGATCCGGGACCCCGCTTTCGCCGCGCGCGAGGGTGGGGCGGAGATGCTGTTCACGCCCGAGATGAGCCTGCTGCTCGACCGCGACCGGACGCGGGCGGCGCCGCATATCGTGCCGCAGGGCGAGTCCCCCTATGTCGCCATGCTGGGCAAGGTCGCGCAGGAGTGCGGGCTCACGATAGCGCTGGGATCGATGGCGGTGGCGGTGCCGGGCGGCCGCAGCGCGAACCGTTCGATGCTCTTCCCGCCCAGCGGCGAGCGTCCGACGACCTACGACAAGATCCACATGTTCGACGTCGACCTCGCCTCTGGCGAGAGCTGGCGGGAGAGCAATGCCTATGAGCCGGGGCGCGCGGTGGTGACGGTCGAGGATACGCCCGTCGGCAGGCTGGGGCTTGCCGTGTGCTATGACCTGCGCTTCCCCGCGCTGTTCGGCGCGCTTGGCGACCGGCGCTGCGATGCCATCGCCGTCCCCGCCGCCTTCACGCGGCCCACCGGCGCTGCCCATTGGCACGTCATGCTGCGCGCCCGCGCCATCGAGGCGCAGGCCTTCGTCATCGCTGCCGCGCAGGTCGGAAAGCATGAAGACGGGCGCGAGACCTATGGCCACAGCCTCGTCGTCGACCCATGGGGCGAGGTGCTGCTCGACATGGGCGGGGATGGGCCGGGCCTTGCCTTTTGCGACATCGACCTTGGCCGCGTCGCCGAGGTGCGCGCGCAGGTCCCCGCACTTGCCAATCGGCGCGAAATCGCCAAATCGTGACCCGCGATGATCGTCTACGACCTTGCCTGCATCGAAGGCCACCGTTTCGAGGGTTGGTTCGGCTCCTCGGGTGATTACGAGGACCAGCGCGCGCGCGGGCTGCTGATCTGCCCGACGTGTGGCGCGGCTGAGGTTGCCAAGGCTCCGATGGCCCCCGCGGTGCCCGCCAAGGGCAACCAGCGGCAGGAGGTGCTAGCGCCCGCAACGCGGCCGATGGCGAACACGCCGCTTCCGCCCGAGGTGCAGCAGGCGCTGGCCGCGCTTGTCAAGGTGCAGGCCGAGGCGCTCAAGCACTCGACATGGGTTGGCGACAAATTTGCCGAGGAAACCCGCAAGATGCACTATGGCGAGCGTGACGAGGCCCCGATCCACGGGCAGGCGAGCCTCGCCGAGGCCAAGGCGCTGATCGAGGAGGGTGTGCCGGTCGCCCCGCTGCCGTTCCCCGTTGCTCCACCGGAAAAGCTGAATTGATTGGGGGCGGCGGTCGGCCTTGCGGCCCCCGATGTTGCGCCGGTCGCTGACGCTGCTATTGGAGGCGGCGGGACCCCGTAGCTCAGCAGGATAGAGCATCAGATTCCTAATCTGGGGGCCACAGGTTCGAATCCTGTCGGGGTCACCATCTTTTCGGTTTTGTGGTGATCGAGACGGGTGCCCGGCGGGGGCGGCCCTGCGCAGTCGCGCGCGAGGGGCACGCAGCAAATCGCCATTCAAGCTGCACATCACACCGATAAGAGACTGCGGCAGGCGAATAGAGCTGCGCTAATCGGGCAATAGAAATGATCCGCGGCGAAGTTGAGCAGCCTATCCTTAGTTATCACTCCAATTGTGGTAAGGCATCAAATTTGACCGAGCTCCTTTATTAATGTTAGAAATG
>JACCDK010340639.1_pt1 | contig 27236 bp, 19 predicted proteins | sample 7445871 | NCBI WGS metagenome assembly JACCDK01 (sample SAMN15323436, study PRJNA562643) | freshwater metagenome | isolation source: river surface water | place: USA:Blue River Watershed | collected 2017-08-15 | reverse complement strand
GACTTGGATGGTGATGGATCGGCCGACGATCTTTCAATCTCGTACAGTAATGCTGGATTAGGAGTTGTGAACGACATCCAGATTTTGAATGTTGTGAGTTCATCAGCCTTTGTCTTCGACAAGGCGACAGCGGTTTCCGCTGTTGGGTTCAATTTTATTACTTTTGGCTAATCAACGGAAACCGAAATTGGTGTGGGTTCACACTCTTAGAAAGAATTAAAGGGAGCACTTACGTATGGCACGTCTTACTCTTACCGCAGGTGAATCGGTCGGCCTTTCCTCAGGCAACTACACGATTTACGGCACCACCTCTGGCGCTGAGACCGTAACGGTCACTGCTGGCGCTACAGTCACTTTTGACGCCTCGTTCAACCGCGGCGGCGACGTTGTAACTCTCTCGGGCAATGCCTCGAGCTACACGGCTATCCGCAGCGGCTCGTCGGTCGTTCTCACTGACGCCTCGGGCGGCTCGGTGACGATCCCGGTCGGTACGGTCGCCTCAACTGTGAAGTTCGCCGATGTGACCGCAGGTCGCTCGCTTGTTTACAACACATCGACGAGCGGCATTGAGCTTGGCGGCCAGACGATCAGCACGACGGCTGCTGGCGTTACGTCCGGTTCTGCTGGCGGCGGCACGGCTGGCCAGGAATACACCCTGACAACGGCGGTTAATGTTGTCACCGGCACGGCTGGTGATGACACATTCTATGGTACGCTGACCACAGCGGGCACTTCTGACACGCTCACGGCTGGCGATGATCTGCGCGGCGGTGCGGGTACCGACACGCTCTCGATCAGCGCCGCAGGTACGGGCGACGTGACTGATGTGACGCCGACCCTGACGGGCATTGAAAAGGTTCTCGTCTCGAACTCGACAACTGCCGGTGATGCCGACTCTGTTGATATCGACCTGTCGCTTGCTGACACTGCGCTCACCACCGTTGGGACTTCGGCATCGACGACTGCCGGTCAGGAGACGCAGTTCTCCAACGTCGCGCAAAGCGTTGCAGCTGTTATGGCTGGTCGCGGCAACCTGACGATTGATTACGTCACTGGTTTGTTCACCGGCACGGGCGACTCGCAGTCACTCACCCTAAACGGGGTTGGTTCGGCGACCGCTTACGCAACCTTTGATACAGATGGCGCGATTGAGACGTTGAACGTTGTTTCGTCGACCGCAGCTAACTTCCTGAACATTGCGTCGGATGTCGGCCTTGGCCTCGATACGATCACTGTGTCGGGTTCGAAGGCGGTTTCGATCAACATCACCAACACCGAGGACGTAACCGTTGATGCTTCGGCTGCAACGGCTGCTGTCACCATCGTTGGTACGGGCCTGACGTCCACCGACGTTAATGACTTCACCGGTGGTGCTGGCAACGATACGTTTAGCATCGGTTCGACCTTGGTTGGCACCGGTGCTGCGGCGGACTCCATCGACGGCGGCGCTGGCACGGATACCCTCAAGGTCTCTGGCACTGTCACAGACGGTCAGTTTGCTGGCGTCTCTAGCGTCGAAAAGCTCGCGGCCGATGGCAATCTTACTGTTACGCTGGGCGCTACGGGTGCAGCGGCTGGCATCGCAACAGTCGTCGATGGCACTGGCGCAAGCGATGCGTTGAGCGTCACCGTTGGAACTGGCTACGGCGCTGCAAACACTGTGACCATCGAACTGAACGGTGGTAACGACTCTGTCAGCGTCACCGGTGTGAACTCGATCGTTAAGGCTGACGCCTCTTCGATCCAGCTCGCCGACTCAATCACGCTTGCAACCGGCTCGGCGACAAGCGAACTGCGTCTCACCGCTGACGGCGGGACTGGTAATTTGGTTAGTGTCTCCAACCTCGATACGCTCACCATTTTGGCAAATGAAGATGACGCGAGCACATCTGTCACGATCAACAATGTGCAGGTGAGTACGAGCGGTGCTCTTACCGTCGATGCTTCCGCACTGACTGATGAAGACGCGCAGGTCACAATCGAGATTGAGAACGCTGCCGGTGAAAGCCTGACCTATGTCGGTGCTGCTGGCACAGACAGCGTTACAGAAGGCGCTGGCAATTCGACGATCAACACCGCTGGTGGTGACGACGCGATTACACTCGGCGCTGGTAACGACACCGTGAACGCGGGTGCTGGCGATGACACGATCACGGTGGCCTCGGCTGACCTCACTTCGGGTGACACGCTGGACGGCGGTGATGGTGATGATACCCTCATTGTTTCGGGTTCTATCTCGAACTCGCAACTCTCGGGCGTCTCGAACATCGAAACCTTGGCCTTCAGTGGCACAGGCACGCTTGCCAGCGGTCTCACGAACTTCACCTCGTTCGACCTCTCGGCCGTTTCTGGGGCGCAAACTCTTAACCTGGCTTCAGGTTACTCAACAGCCACTACGGTGACGCTGGGTTCTGGCGATACGCTCAACGCCAGCGGCACTGCTGCTGTGACTGTCGCTGCTGTGAATGGCTCGGTTGTGAGCGGTTCGGCGAGCGGTGCTGAAACAGTTAACTTGACTGTTGGTGGAACGGGTTCGACCACTTTTGCGGCTACTCGCGTTAACACAATCAACGTCATTGACGCTGCCACAGGCGGTAACGATTTGACGATTACTGTTGGTGCCCAGGCTGAGCGCGTGACGATCGATGCCTCACAACTGCATGCGGGCACGGGCGCTACAGGCTCGAGCGATGACACGTATGAGAACTTCACGCTTGATGCCGCCGCTTCGACTGGTGGGGTAACAGCTACCGCAGGTGCGGGTTGGGACAACATGACCGGTGGTAGCGGTAATGATGTACTCAATGGTGGCGACGGTGCAGACCAGATTAACATCGGTGTTGGCGGTAATGATACCGTTGATGGCGGTGCTGGTAACGACACAATCATTGCTAGCGGTGCTCTGACGCGTGACGATGTGATTGACGGTGGCGCTGGTGCAGCCGACGTTCTCGTCCTTGATCCGTCTGCATCGATGGGTTCACGTCCGTTCGATAATGTGTCGAATGTTGAAATCGTTCAACTGAGCGCTAGCGGCACGTTCACCGCCGACATCTTCACGCAAGAGGCGGGCGTCACGACCATTCGCTTGGCGGCTGGTGCTGACGGTGCTCGGGTGGATGCTGCTGAGTACACGACGGCTCTGACCATCGATGCGTCTGGTGGTATGACCGGTACGTCTATGACTGGTGGTACTGCCGGGGATACGTTCCGCTTCAGCAACTCTGGTCTTACAGAAAATACCAACGTTGCCGGTGGTTCTGGCACAGACACCATCCAGCTCTTTGTTGGTAGCGGCGCGAGCGTGCTAGCGGTTGCTAGTGGCGGAATTAGCGGTGTAGAGAATATCACTGTTGCGAAATCCGCTACTGCCACCGGCACGGAAACCGTTCGCCTCGACCTCGCCACTACATTTGGTAGTGACGCGACAGGGGCCGCTGCTCAGTCGACGATCACTGTTGACGCCAGTGCCTTAGGTACAGGTCAGGTCTTTACCTTCAATAACAACTCCACTGACGACGTTTCGACAGGTGCTGGGACCCAGTATTTGGGCGCCACAGTCACCGGTGGTGCTGCCGGCGACACGCTTAACGGCGGTAACGGTAACGACACGCTTAACGGCGGTGGCGGTAACGATGCCTTGAATGGTGGCTCTGGTAACGACACGCTTGACGGTGGTGCTGGGGTCGACACTCTTACGGGTGGTTCTGGTCAGGACACACTGACGGGTGGCGCTGGTAACGACTTTTTCATTATCAACGACGCAGCGGGCAATGGCACTGGTTATGACACTATTACTGACCTCGCTGCCGGTGATACAGTCAAGGTGAGCTTCACCTATGATGGGACAGGTGACGTCAACTTCCGCGTTAAGTCGAATGTAACCTCTTTTGGGGATGCTGCGACATACGCTGATGGCAGTGGGACAGTCGGTAATATCTTCCTTAACACGGCAAATAGCCAGGTAGTGGTGGATATTAACGGCGACGCCGCGATCCGCTCGTCTGACGATGTGTTTGTGGCTGTCACGGGCGCGACCGATGTCTCCAGCAACATGGCGATGAATGCAACGCTCACCTCGGTGAGTAGTGCTCGTACCATTACTGCCGGCACCAATGATTTCGATACGGTTACCTTCACAGGCACCGGCACCGGTGCTGTCACCTTTACTAATGTGGATGAGATCATCTACGCTAGCTCGGGTGGCTCCGGCGCAACGGTTAACATCGGTACTGGTAATAGTGACGCCGTAACCTTGACCGTTGGTAGTGGCATGACCGTTCGTGAGTTGGGGACAGGTGCGAATAGCCTGACTGTCAAGGGTTCAGGTGTTGCAGTTATTCTGGACTCGTCAGGTAATTCCGACACCCTTATCTTCGCAGGTACCGGAATGACCGGCACTTCTGCCACCGGCTTCAATGACAACACTGGTTCTAATACGATCACTGTTGGTGGTAGTGGTAACGTTGTGTCTACTGGTCTCGCCGGTAGCGGCAGCGACACCTTTACCCTAAGTGGTCTGAAACAAGGCTGGTCGATTACCGATACTGGTACCGGTGCGGACACGTTCACTATGTCGTCAACGGCAAGTGGTTCGACTGGTACCGTTAACTTGGGTTCGGGTAATGACACCTTCAACATGAGCGGTACGAACAACTCGTATACGATCACCGGTGCTGCTGGTAACGACACTGTCAATCTTGGCGGCACAGGGAACGTTGGTACGGGTGACATGGGCGCCGGTAACGCGACTATCACGTTTGCGGGTTCTGGAAATAGCGGCAACGTCACGGTTGATACCACTACTTCGGGGACGAATAGTGTCACCTTCGGTGGTACTAACAACAGTGGCACCATTTCGCTCGGTAACGGAAACGATACGGTGAACCTCGGTGGCACGTCGTCAACTGGTAATATCAATCTCGGCACAGGGACTGGTGATGCTACTGGCTTCATGGGTGCCGCTGATGGTGTCGACACACTGGTGTTCTTGTCTTCCTCAAGAAGCGGCAATTACGCGGTCGACTTCACACTGGGCTCAGGCGGAGACGTTCTGGACTTCAGCGCCTTCGTTGATGGGACCTTCGGTGCCGACGATGATACGGTTGTTGCCCTGGGCACTGGGGTCGGGTTGACTGGCACAGTCGTCTTGGCGTCGGGTACTGGTGCTGAATTTACTTCGGTTGACCATACTGACGTCGGGACTGGGACAGGCCAATTTAACTTCGATGCGGACGGCGAGGCGCACATTGTCCTCATCGGGTCCGGCTCGCAGGTTAAGGCTTACTTGTTCGACTCAGATCTTGCGGGTGCCGCATCGGGTTGGGGTTCGGGAGACGTTGTGCTTCTCGGTACTCTGCACCTCGGCTCGGGCTCGATCTCGAACCTCGACTTCAACAATATCAGTATCTAAATCTTACTAAGCTGATAAACAGAGCCTCCGCCCGAAAGGGCGGGGGCTTTTTTTTGGGTTGAAATGAATGCACTGTTTTATTGCGAATGAGGACCTACATATTGCGGGCCGCCGGTTTACCCGCAGCTATCGCTCTACTGAATTCGCGACTGAGATGAAGGCAGATGGCCTGATCATTGATGTCGGTGGCGAAAGCGAGCACGTTCGTAAAACCATTGTCGCTCGGCGTGAGGCGGATGGGAGGGCCGAGCAGGATTTGCCGGCACCCGTTACATATATTAATGAAAATGCCCTGCACGCATGGGATGCCATGCCGCCGCGACTTGGCAGGGTTAGTGTCAAGTTGCTAACTGACCGCCTGCAACAGCACGATGAGCCAGATATACTTAAGACCCAACTGGAGGTGTTGCGGAAGCGTCGTCCTAATCAACATCATTTCCGCCTAGCGGTAGTAAGCGCATTTGGCACGAACCTGGGCGATTGCTTGATCGGCATGACGGCGATGCGGTCCGTTGCGAAGGTAATTGAAGCTTATCTGCCAAGTTTTTCCATCGACTTCTTGATGGGTACAGACACCAATCCAACAAACATAGACATTGTTAGTCATGCGCCATGGGTTGGCTGTAACATGGTAACGAGCCCCACGCTTTTGGAGTTCGCAAAATACGATGCCTATTTTGACTTCACCGGGCTACTAGCACTGCCTAAATTCACTGAGCTTGTGATCAATGATTGGTATTTATGGTGGTCTGGTCTTGACCCAAAGACGATCGACCAGAAAGACAAGCGTAATGTATTGAACATGCGCTACTCGGATTGGCAGGCGGTTAATGAGCTTGTTGGGAAGATTGCTGGGCAAAAGGTGCTGTTCAATCCATTTGCAAGTGTTCCCCTGCGCTCAATGCCTGCCAAGCGGGCGGAAAGTTTGCTTGCCAAATTGCTCGAGGTCATGCCCGATGCCCAGTTTATCGTCGATCGGGAATTCAAGATTAAGCATGAACGGATCCATGATCTCAGTAAGTTTATCAATTCTCCAGGAAAGTTTGGAGCCTTATGTGCTCAAATGGACGCTCTGATATCCGTCGATACATTTGCTCTACACGTTGCTGATGCCGCCTCTGTTCCTGTTGTTGCTCTATTCTCGACACTTGAGCCCTCGTCTTACTGTTACTACCCGCACCTTGGCGGTGTGGTTATCCCAGGCGCAAAGAATTTGCCTGCTTGGGGAAAGGTTAAAGTTGGGGAGGACGACTGGAAGACGTTTGAGAAGGATTATGATAGGGCGTGGTCAAAGTTGCGCGCGATTGACATCGCAAAGGCGTTAAATCCGCTTATCGATGAACGTCAGACTAAACCGTCACACGCCGGCCTCAACTTTATCCATGGCGATTATACGCCCACACTTTACCGGCGACGTGACGGCCGTCATGAACTTGTCAATGATCGGCACGATGCATCGTGGTTATGTGCGGAACGCCGACTAATTGAGATGGTGGAAACAATCCTCAACCCAGGGACAACCAATGTCTTGGTTACACCTGGTAGAAGCCATTTGCCAATGGCAATGACTAGGAAGATGCGCCATGGCGGCCAGCTGCACATCTACGAGCCTCGCGTTGAACGGGCAGCACTCATCCAGGTTGACCTGCTGGAAAACAATTACGGTACTGTCCTCCACAATCACGACACTCTGCCGATGAACGTTGAGCGCGTCGAGCTCCCTATCGAAGAGCCCTTAAACGAGACGAACCCCGCTCTGTGGAGCACAAATAAGGTCCGCCGAAATTTGCAGATAACGTCAATTGATAGCCTGGAGCTGGAGAAATGCCACAATCTGGTCATGCTAAGGCCGGCTGAGTTTCTCAGTGTTCTCCAGTCTGCGCGTTCAACCATCGAGAAAGATACGCCTAATGTCGTTTGCGCCCCCTTCTTCGGCTTGGATATGTTGCGCGAGGTCGTTAAATTTCTTGTCCCCTATAAATATCAGTGTTGGCTTGACCGGATTGAAGGGCCGGCATCTGAAACCTACATGATGTTAGCGCTGCCCGACCACATAAAAGTTACGGGCGCTGGTATGCAAAAAATTGAATTAAAGGATTAGTATGACCAATTGGCCCAAGACGCCCCTTCTGCCGGTCGCATGGGGTGAGGTGTTTGATAAGTTGACAATCCTTGCCATCAAACTGGAGAAGATTTCAGACCCAGCTAAAAGGGAAAACGTTGCGAAGGAGTTTGATGCGATCGGATCGATTGTCGGGGATATCGACAAGTATCCTGAAGGTCTTGGCACTCTGTGTGACGAACTAAAGGCAATCAATCTGCGGCTTTGGGACGTCGAGGACGGTAAGCGTGCATCGGAGCGCGCTCAGAATTTTGGACCGGAGTTTGTTGCGCTGGCCCGCGAGGTATACTTTGGAAATGATAAGAGAGCTGCTGTTAAACGTCGGATCAATGAGCTTTTGGGAAGCTCGTTGGTTGAGGAGAAATCATACAAGGAATACTAGGGGCATCCTTGCATCTAATGTGGCGATGTCTGCTGTCTAGTTCATGTCTCCTTCCGAAGCTCTTAACTTTCAATTGCATGTGTTCCATTCTTGGCAGGGCAACAAACTAAAGAGCCGGAGTATTAAAGCTGCTTGAGCAGCCGAAACTAGGATCAAATAAAAGGTCCACGTGCAATCGTTGCCACATTTTATGGGCGCTGGACAGTTCAATGCGTGAGCAATAAGGCTGGTAGCTCAAAGGCTCCGGAGCTCCATATTGCAGCCAAGGCACTAAGTGAATTTAGGCATTTCGTTCTATTGGCTTGTTCGACAGTTAACCAATGTTTTTGTGGGAAGGTTCCATTATGACGAAGCTGTGCTTTGCAATTCCGACATGGAATCGTGCGCAGAAATTGGCTCAGTGCGTCGAAAACATTGGGCGGCAGATCGCTGAAGATGGGGTAGATGCGGCCATCTACATTTCTGATAACGCGAGTGACGACGACACACCTAATGTAATTGCTAGTTTGAAAAAGAAGTACCCGTTCATTTCTTCTGTCCGCCAAGATGAGAATGTTGGGACGCTTGCCAATGTGGCTCATGTGCTTGGGCATGCTGATGGCGATTACATTTGGATGATGGGCGACGATGATTTAGTTTTGCCTGGAGGGGTGAAACTAATCGAGGGTCAACTGGACGATGATGAGTTTGCAGTCGTCCATGCAGGGATGGGCTGGTTCAAGCCGCACAGCGGGAATATTTACGAGTCTACTGTGGTTGGCTTTGCAAATAAGATGGGTTTTAACCAGTTCATCGGCTGGATTTCATCTGACATTATTCGTCAAGATATCGCCAGAAAGATGGTTAGTATACCTGAATGGGCTGAGTATCAGAATAACGCTTTTCCTCATGTGTGCGCGCTTCTCCACGTTGCGGCCTATGAAAAAGCTAAAGTTATTGATGCGCCGGTAGCCAATCCGATGGAGGCCCAGACCGAAGAGGATATTAAGCGCTGGGCAGACGAAAATGTCGGATGGAAGTATGTGTTAACCGTAGATGGACTTAAGTCTCTACAGGATAATGGTATAATCAAAGAAAAGTATAAGCCTTCTTTATTCAAATATTTACAATTCTATTTGTGGGATAGATTTGTTGTAAACATGATCGCGCAGGAGCTGAGCGGCTCTCCTTGGCCTGATAAAGGATGGGAGAATATCCTGGCGATGGCCGATATGATTGATGATTTAGACATGTCGAAACGTATCAGGACCACCTGCCAACAGGCCATGGCTACTATCGAGCAACTAAGGGCTGCGAAGGCGCAAGTTGCCCGTACTCAGCAATCATTAGCTAATTTAGCTAATCTCGTGAATCAGCCCGTCATGTCGGTTGCCGCTTTTGTAGGAGATGGGAAGTGAAGGCTGTAATTTTGGCGGGTGGACTTGGCACTCGGATATCGGAAGAAAGCACAGTCCGGCCAAAGCCAATGATTGAAGTCGGAGGCAAGCCCATCCTTTGGCATATCATGAAGATTTATTCATCACATGGAATTAATGATTTCGTTATATGCTGTGGTTATAAAGGGTACATGATAAAAGAATACTTTGCCAATTATTTTTTGCATATGTCTGATGTTACTTTCGACTTGAAGAATAATGACATGATTGTTCATCGACAGAATGCGGAAAGTTGGAAAGTAACCCTGGTGGATACTGGCGAGATGACACAAACTGGGGGGCGTATCAAACGGATCAGAAAATATCTGGGTGACGACGATTTTTGTCTTACCTATGGTGACGGGGTTGCTGATATCGATATTCAGGCCTTGGTTTCGTATCATTTTGCCCATGGGGCAGCTGCTACTTTAACGGCTACGCAGCCGCCAGGCAGATACGGAGCTTTGCAAATAGAAGAGGGTCAGGTTCGCACTTTTCTAGAAAAGCCCGAGGGGGATGGGGGTTGGATCAACGGAGGATTTTTCGTTCTATCTCCTAGCGTGATTGACTCCATCGAAGGGGACAGCACCATTTGGGAACGTGAGCCTCTAGAGCGTCTCGCCGCGGATGGCCAACTGAGAGCATTCCAACATAACGGTTTTTGGCAACCTATGGATACGCTTCGAGATAAGGTGTACCTAGAAGAGCTTTGGGCTGCGGGGAGCGCGCCGTGGAAGGTATGGGAATGAACCAGGAGTTTTGGAAAAACAGGAAGGTTTTTATCACCGGCCATACGGGTTTCAAAGGAGGTTGGTTATCCCTGTTTCTGCATAATTTGGGTGCAGATATAGCTGGTTATTCTCTCGCCCCAGCGGCTGAGCCAAGCCTTTTTTCTGTCGCCAAGATAGGCGAGTTGATGAAGTCTTTCATCGGAGACGTACGTGACTTGGCGCGTTTGTCAGAGGCTATGGGTGATTTTAAGCCTGAGATAGTCATTCATATGGCTGCGCAGCCTCTTGTGCGCCAATCTTATCATGATCCAATTGAGACCTACTCAACGAATGTGATGGGGACAGTTAACTTGCTTGAAGCTGTCCGGCAAACCACTTCAGTGAAGGCGGTCGTTAACGTTACCACCGACAAATGCTACGAGAACCGAGAATGGCCTTGGGGGTATAGGGAAATTGATCCGCTGGGAGGATATGATCCCTATAGCAGCAGTAAGGCCTGCTCTGAAATGGTGAGTGCAGCTTACCGATCGTCATTTTTCTCTGCCGACAGTTCAAACCTCGCGCCAGCAGTCGCCACCGCCCGTGCGGGTAATGTAATCGGAGGGGGTGATTGGTCCCAAGATAGACTGGTGCCTGATTTAGTTCGTGCAATTGCCGGCGGCTCAAAGTTATCAATACGCAACCCGGGTGCAATACGCCCTTGGCAGCATGTGATGGACCCACTGCGTGGCTATCTTATTTTGGCTGAGCTACTTTTTACAAAAGGTGACGTCTTTGCTGAGGGATGGAATTTTGGTCCCAACAGCGATGAAGCTCGCCCCGTTGGGTGGGTCGTTGAGAAGCTACAAGAGTATTGGGGCAAAAATGAGCAATGGGCTATGCAGCAGGGCGTTCACCCTCATGAAGCAAATTTGCTCATGCTTGACACATCCAAAGCGCGATCTCGCCTGGACTGGGTTCCTAAATGGCCACTTGAGGTGGCGCTAGAGCAGGTCGTGGATTGGTACAAGTCTTGGCTCAATGGTGAAGATATGCAGGTAAAAACACTCCAACAGGTTGTACTTTATAACGATTGGTCGTCGTAAATGACTAAGGGAACTCGCTTCGGCTTAAGTGAAGCAGACTTAGACTATTTGTATTCGGGATTGACGTCGGAAGAATGGAATTTTTTCCGAGCCAAGCGTATATTTGTTACAGGAGGCTCTGGCTTTATTGGAAAATGGCTTCTTTGTAGCCTCCTTGAAGCTAACCAACGCTTGGGACTAGGGCTGCGGATCGAAGTCTTGACCAGATCTATCGCGAGGTTCAAGGCGGCCGCCCCAGAAATTGCAATTTCGAGTAATTTAGGATTAATTCAAGGAGACGTCAGAAATTTTCTGTTTCCCTCCGGTCCCTTTGATATTGTCATTCACGCCGCCACTGATGTTGTCGATGTCACATCGCCGATGGAAACTTTCCTCACATCTGTTGAGGGCACCAAGCGTGTGCTCGATTTCGCGGAGAAATGTGGCGCAACTGATTATCTTTTTACGAGCTCAGGAGCAATCTACGGAAGGCATCCAGCGCAGCCAACGGGCCTAGCAGAGCCCTGCGCGAGTGGTCCCGATCCGACGTTGATAAAATCCGCATATGCAGAGGGTAAAAGGGCGGCTGAATGGTTGTCGATTGCTCGTGGCGCTGATAGTGGCCTTAAAGTAAAGATTGCTCGGATTTATGCCCAAGTGGGGCCATTCCTTGCCTTAGATAAGCACTTTGCCATGGGCAACTTCATCAGGGACGCGTTGGCTGGTCGCCCGATAGTTGTTAATGGCGACGGCTCACCCGTCCGTAGCTATATGTATGCCGCAGATACAACAGGTTGGTTGCTGGCGATGCTTGTCCGGGGAGAACCTGGCCGAGCTTGGAATGTTGGAGGATTGGAGCCAATTTCCATAGCTGACCTGGCAAAGTTAGTAGACGAGTTGCTTGGCTCTTCCAGTGGTGTGCGGGTGTTGGGGGATCCATTATCCGACGACGCATCGAGAGAATGTTATGTGCCCAACGTCGAGCGAGCTCTCCGTGAACTCGCTGTTAGGGAACCAATCGAATTACGCGCTGCTATTTTAAGGACTGCAAAGTCACTTCAAGAATGAAATTAAAAATATTTGGAAAGTCAGCATATGTCAGGGCAATGTCGAATTTGTCGAGATGAGTTAAATATAAACGTATTCAGCGCACAGTTGATGCCGCTCACAGATGATTTTGTGAAAACACCTTTTTCAGGAAAGAGTGAATTCCTGAAGGATATTGACATATATGCCTGCGGTTCCTGTCATATTGTTCAGAATCCAGATGATTTTGATCATGACGAATATTATCGAGATTACCAATATAGCTCGGGTCATTCGCCATTCGTGAAACAGTTCATGCGTGCGTACGCAAAGGAAGCTGCTCTGGAATTTGAACGGCTTAATGGACGAACTATTCGGTCTGTTGTTGAGGTCGGTTCAGGAGATGGTGAGCAACTAGAGTGTTTCCGTCATTATGGCGCAGAGCATCTTGTCGGAATCGAGCCAAGTCAATATTTAGCGGAACAGGCAGAAAAGATCGGCATAAAAACTCGCGTAGGTCTCTTTGATCATGAAATTATCTCAGATCTTCGGAGTGCGGTTGATATTTGTATTTCCTCTTTCACATTTGACCATGTCCGTGATCCTCTAGATTATTTGTCATGTGCGCACGAAATTCTAACGACTGATGGTGTCCTAGCTCTAGAAATCCATGATTTGGATAAAATAGTGGAGAGAGGTGAGTATTGCCTATTTGAACATGAGCACACAATCTACTTAAATCGCCGCGATTTAGAGCACATACTGGAGCGATCAGGCTTCTCAGTTATTGCTATCAATCCGCTCAAAAGTGATGTCGTGAGAGGAAATTCGCTAATCGTGTTAGCACAAAAAGCCGTTCGTCCCGACATTGCAACCTTCGCTAGAGATGGAAAACCTGACCCCCGAATTCTAGGGGTAAAACACAAAGTGAACGATGTCATACTGCGGTTAGACAGTTGGCTCCAAAAGTTACCTGCAGATCAGCAGGTTGTAGGATTTGGCGCTGGCGGGCGCGGGGTTATGACTTTAGCAGCGCTTAATAATTACGGACGGTTTTCGGCAGTTTTTGACAGTAACTTTCCTAGCGATGAGTTCCTGCTCCCGAAATCGCGTCTCCCTATTTTGGGTCCAGCAGATTGGGCCGGATTTGCGGATGCAAATTGTCTCGTTTTTTCCTTTGGCTATTTCTCAGAAATTCGACAAAGGCTCTTGTCTATGGGCTTTTCGGCAGAGAAAATTTTCTCTCTTTTGGACTTTTATGAAAAATGACTGATCCTCAAAGACATACGTTGTCACTTGCTCGTATCGTTCGACGAAGTTCTCTGGCAATGGTGTCGCGCGCAAACGCCTCTCACATCGGCAGCGCGCTGTCCATCGCGGATATCGTTGCCGTTTTGTACGGTGATGTAATGCGCACAGACCCATGTGATCCGCAGTTGCGTGAGCGGGATCGTTTTATTCTGAGTAAGGGACATGCTTGCGTTGCAGTATATGCGGCATTGGCTGCGCTTGGCTTCTTCTCTGACGACGAGCTCTTGGATTATGCCAAAGACGGTTCAGTGATGATGTCCCATATCAGCCATAAGGTGCCAGGTGTCGAGTTTTCGACCGGAGCACTTGGGCATGGCCTGCCCTTCGGCGTCGGTAAGGCACTTGCAGCCAAGAAGCTAGGCCAAGATTGGAGAACGTTTGTTCTTCTGAGTGACGGGGAACTGGACGAAGGCTCGAATTGGGAAGCCCTGATGTTCGCTGCACATCATCGCCTCGATAACTTGGTTGCTATTGTAGACTATAATAAGTTGCAAAGTCTTGGACCGGTTGAAGAAACCCTGAATTTAGAGCCTTTGGTGAGCAAATTTAAAGCGTTTGGTTGCTTAGTCAAAGAAGTCGATGGCCACGATCATATTAGCCTGCGCGAGGCATTATGGCGGACTGGTGATAACTCAGCCAAGCCCCTCGTTGTTGTGGCGCACACCACAAAAGGGAAAGGCGTCACTTTCATGGAGAATAAGGTTGAGTGGCACTATAAGGCTCCATCCGCCGAGCAACTGGAATTGGCTTTGAAGGAGCTTAGCCTTGCGTAACGCTTTTATTGAAGAGCTAGTTAATCAAGCCCGGATTAATCCTAATATAGCTTTGGTCGTAGGCGATCTTGGATTTTCTGTCGTTGAACCGTTTGCCGATGAATTTCCAGAACGTTTCATAAATGCCGGCGTTGCTGAGCAGAATATGATCGGACTTGCAGCTGGGTTAGCATCTGAGGGCTATCATGTTTTTGTTTACTCGATTGCAAACTTTCCAACCTTCCGTTGTGCTGAGCAAATCCGGAATGATGTGGACTACCATAGGTTGCCTGTAACTATCGTATCAGTCGGCGGAGGGGTGGCATATGGTTCACTGGGCTATTCTCATCACGCCGTTCAAGACTTTGGACTGATGCGTTGCCTGCCAAACATGCTGATTGGCGCGCCTGGCGATCCTATGGAAGTTAGAGCGTGTGTGCGATATTTTGTTTCCAACCCTCAGCCTTCATATTTGCGGTTGGGGAAAGCCGGAGAGCGAAGCTTTCACCCCGACATCCCTATCATAGAACCAGGCTGCTGGCTAAACATCGCGGGGCCTTCAGTAGCTGAAGGAGAAGTGGCATTGTCAACAGGGGCTGCACTGCAGGTTGCCATGGAGGAGTTCTTGAATTCAAAGGAACTATACCAGGGTGTGTATTCCATGCCACTCTGGGGGATGCAGAGCAAAGAAAAGCAGAATTCTCAGATTAAAAAAACAAGAAAGTTAACAGTTTTTGAGGATCACCTTCTTGATTGTGGCTTCGCATCGTGGATGATTGAAAGCTTGATTTGTTACAAAGGTGAGAGGCCGTTGATTGTGTCACGTTCTCTATCATCCGAGATTTGTCAAACCGTTGGCAGCCAAGAGTACTTAAATAGAATTGGCGGTCTAGCTACCAGATAGGTGATTGATTCTTTGCTTTGTTTAAGAAGACGCAGTCCGAGGTGCGTCCTTTGATCCGATAGGTCTAGACAGGAAGGTCATCTATAGGACCTGTTTCAAACTTCTTAGAAGTTAGTTAAGCATCCAGGTTAAAGTTTCCACAAGATCGCGACGGCGGTAACCGGTCAGTATATGATCGATTTTCTTCGGATCGCCGTAGAGCGTGGAGATCTCACTATTACGAATCAATTTGGTGTCTTGGATGACTTCAATTGTATAACCGACTATGTTGCACGCAATGTCTAAAATAGACTTCAATTGGGTCGCACTGCCTGAACAGAAGTTGTACGTCTGCCAGATCGCATTTGAATGGAAGAGCACTGCCTCATAAAATGCGCAGATATCTCTAACGTCTGAGAAGTCTCGCGCAACATTCAGATTGCCAAGATGAATAGTTGTTTTACCCGCTCTCAGATGATCGATAATCTTCGCAACCACAAATCGTGTCGATTGGCCCATGCCTATATAATTGAATGGACGGACAGTCACAATCGGAAGCCGGTTGTAGTATGTAAAGGCCAACATTTCTGCTGCAGCCTTTGAGACAGCATAATCATTTGCCGGTCTAATGGAGGAAGTTTCAGTCAGCTTTCCAGCTTGATTTCCGTAGATGTTTGCGCTGCTGGCAATGATTATGCGGTCTAATGAAGAGCCAAGTTTTGTAGCTGCCTCTAGCAGGTTCCGCGTTCCCCATAAGTTTACATCGTATAATTGCTTTACGTCACTGTGATCTACAGAGCTAATAGCAGCTAAGTGGATGATTTTGTCAGGGCGTAGAGTTAGTAGAGCTTTTCCAACCTGATCCGCGTCACGAAGATCTATGTTCGAGCCACTCAACTGAAACGCCAAGAGCTCATGCCCGAGGCATTCCAGGTGTCGCCACAAATGGTTGCCGGTAAATCCATCATGGCCAGTTATCAAAATGCGGGTCATCTTAGAATGATGCGCCTGATTCATTCCGCCGAAGATCTGATTCAACCATCATCTGACAAAGTTCTTCTAGCGTTGTATTCGGCGCCCAGCCAAGCTTCGCTTGTGCCTTTGCCGGGTCGCCAATTAGAAGCTCGACCTCAGCGGGGCGATAAAATTGTGGGTTCACTCTGACAAGAGTCTCTCCCGTTTCGACATCGCGAGCAATTTCATTTTCACCGTGTCCAGAAAACTCAATTTCGCATCCGATCGCTTTGAATGCCATGCGAACAAAATCCCGGACAGTTTCGGTTCGATTGGTAGCGAGCACATAAGTATCAGGCTCCGAGGCTTGAAGCATTCGCCACATGCCTTCCACATATTCACCGGCAAATCCCCAATCTCGCTTCGCATCCAGATTACCTAGTTCAAGGTTTTTGAGCAGTCCGAGCTTAATTTTGGCTGCCGCGTCCGTAATCTTGCGAGTGACGAATTCTCGCCCGCGCAGAGGACTTTCGTGATTGAACAAAATGCCGCTTGCGCCATAGATATTATAGCTTTCGCGATAATTAATTGTCATCCAGTGAGCATACAGCTTTGCGACGCCATATGGGCTGCGGGGATAGAAAGGTGTGCTCTCGCATTGGGGTACCGCTTGTACCTTGCCAAACATTTCAGAGGTGCTGGCTTGATAGAATTTAACCCGAGGATCAACAATCCTAATCGCTTCGAGAAGATTTAGCGGGCCGAGTCCGGTAATTTGAGCGGTAGTTGTCGGCTGCTCAAAGCTTACTCCAACAAAGCTTTGTGCGGCTAAATTATAGACCTCATCTGGCCCATATTTTTCAATGAGATTGATGCTCGCGCCAAGGTCGGTGAGGTCATACTCTACCAAGCTTAGATTGGGATGCTCTAGAATATCAAGTTCGCGCAGGCGCCAAAAATTGACGGAACTGGTTCGGCGATAAGTGCCAAAAACATGATACCCTTTGTCCAAAAGGAGGTTTGCAAGATATGCGCCATCCTGCCCGGTGACGCCTGTTACGACTGCTCTTTTTGTCATGGCTCTCAATCCAAATTTCATTTTGACCTAAGCTATCATGCTCACGAGGTCATCCTCAAAAAGTTCATATAGGAGTTGCTTCATATAGAAAAGTCCTATAGGAGAAAAGAATGAGCCACCGTCTCTCTATCCCTCTCGCGACCCACCCCGGTCAGCTTGAGCGTCTTCGGGCGTTGCAGGCGCGTTTCGTGTTGGCCTGTAATCAGGTGGCGATAGTGGTTCAGAAAAGCAATTGTTGGAACCGCGTCGCGCTTCACCACCTTGTATATAAGGATCTACGTAAACAGTTCCCGGAATTGGGATCGCAAATGGCGTGCAACGCTATTTATTCTGTTTGCCGCGCCGCGCGCTTGATCTACCAAGGTGAGCTTGCTGCAAAATTAGCTTTTGACTTAGATCGTGGTCTTCCGCTGATCCAATTTCAGGGCAATGCACCCGTCTACTTTGATCGACACACATTGAGTATTAAGCGAGGCGTTTTGTCTCTTTTTACGCTCGACGGGCGCATGAAGGTGTCAGTTGATTTGCCTCAAGCGATTGAGGAGCATTTCCAAGAATTTAGGCTTCGGGAAATCATTCTTACGCTTGAAGGTGAGGCAAGCTTGCATTTCACCTTTGGGGATGAGGCAGATGAAATGCTGCCAGTGCAGGACCTTCCTGGTCACCTCCTTGTTCTTTCGGCCCCTGAAGCATTGGATGAGAGCTCATCTGAGCTCTCAGGGCAACAACTTTGGAGGGTTGGATGAGGAAGAAGCCGCTGCACCAAAGTGAACTGAGACTTGCCTTCGAAGAACATCTCCCGACTGTTTTTCGGGCCATGTTGCTCTCCATCGTCGCGGGCCTTTTGATGCTCACGCCTATGATCTATATGATGGAGCTCTACGGTCGCGCCGTCTCTAGCCAAAGCTTTCGAACGCTTGTTACAATGACCCTCGCGGTATTGGCCGCCTATGCGCTGATGGAGGTGCTCCATTGGCTGGTTAGTAAAATCATGTGGAACGTGGGTCGCAAGGTGGACGAGCACCTGCAGGCAAAGCTCTTCACATCTCTATTTGAGTTTCGTTTGAAAAAGCAAGAGGCGGGTGCGCTCAGCCCCATCAATGACCTCAGGTCGATTAGGGAATTTATCGCTAGCCCAGTTGCGGCTGCTTTTTTTGAAATTCCAGTCGCAATCATTGTTTTGGTTATTGTATCTTTTATTAGTCCCGTTGTTCTAGTTTTTTCGATTATCGGCGCTGTTATTCAGCTTTTTTTGTTATTTTTGACAGAGAAGCAGGTTCGTCCTCCCTTTTTAGCTTCCGCGGCGGCTTCTGTAAGGGCCCAGAAAATGATGGCCGATGCGTTGAAGAACGTTGAGGTTATTGAGGCCATGGGCATGCGTGCCCATTTTTTCCGTAAATGGTACGATTTGCAGAAGGTATTCCTCTTGAAGCAAGCGGTCGCCTCGACGCGCGCGACTAACTTGGGGGGGCTAACCAAGACGCTAATGCTCGCCCAAGGTTCATTATTGATGGGGCTAACATTCTGGTTAATGCTGGACGGGTTTATCTCATCCGGTGCGTTGGCAATTTTTGCTGGCATGTTGGGCGCAAAAATATTGCAGCCACTTGTTGGGATTGTCTCGGGTTGGCAGTTGGTAGTGAACGCCAGAGACGCTTTTTCGAATATTGAGAAATTTCTCGCCGCCGTTCCTGAGGCGCGTGAAAAGATGGCCTTGCCTGTACCTGATGGGGCCCTTCAACTTGATGGCGTTGCTGTTTCAGCTCCCAATGGCAACGCCATCGTCCTGCGTAACGTGTCCATCTCGCTACCAGCTGGCGCGTCACTCGCTGTGATTGGGCCTTCAGGCTCGGGTAAGACATCGCTTGCCCGAGCAATCATGGGTGTCTGGCCATTGGCCGCGGGCAAAGTTAGGATAGATGGCGCGGAGCTTGATCATTGGGAACGGGAAGAGTTTGGTCAATATGTAGGCTATCTTCCCCAGGATGTTGAACTTTTTGAGGGTAGTTTCGCCGAGAATATCTCGCGCTTTAGGGATGTGGATCCTGAGAGCCTCGATCAAGTGGTGGAATGCACCGGTCTGGCTCCTATTATTGCTAACTTGCCAGATGGCCTGAATAGCGAGGTTGGAGTTGACGGATATTACTTGTCGGGCGGGCAGCGGCAGCGTGTTGGCTTGGCCAGGGCAATTTATGGTTCGCCTAAACTTGTAGTGCTTGATGAACCGAATGCTAGCCTCGACATGGATGGCATCGCGATGCTTAATTCCGTGCTGGATCAACTTAAGCAGAAAAGCGTCACGACAATTATAATCAGTCATAGGCCTGATGTGCTGCAACGTGTGGACTTCATCCTGTTCATTAAAGATGGGTTGCCCCAACTTTTCGGTCCAAGGGATCAGGTTCTCGAACGCCTCCAGCCGGCGGGTGCGACGCAGAAGGCTGCAGCATGAATTTTCTAGCTTCTTTGGCGGCGCCGACGCCCCTAAATTCGGCGCTTCGCGGTTTTAGTCGCGAATTTTGGGCGGTGGCGTTTTTCAGTTTCGTCGCCAACATTCTCATGTTGACGCCTACGATTTACATAATGCAGATTTTTCAACATTATCTGCAGAGTGGCAATGACATAACTTTGCTCGTTGTTTCAGCCATCGCAGTTGGTGCGTTTGTCATTATGGCGTATGCAGAGCGCATGCGAACGAAGGTGTTGGCGAGTGCTGGCGTTCGTTTTGACATGGACATTTCGGAGCGTCTGTACAACGCAAGTGTCCGGGGCGCTTTGGCGCGCAACGGCAGTGAAGCGCACGAGGCTTACGCTGATATAAATAATCTTCGTCAGTTCATCACTGGTATGGGTCTTATCGCCCTTTTTGATGCCCCATGGATACCCGTCTATGCGATCGCTGCAGCATATCTTCATCCATCTTTAGGGATAACAGTAGTCGTATTTGTGCTGTTGATGCTCTGGCTAGTTCGTTGGGCACAAGATTTCACCTCCGGCGATCATGAAGCACAGATGGAATGGAATTATCGTGAAGCGCGCATGCGGGAAAACCAGCTCCTTAATATAGAAATCATTTATGCCCTTGGCATGCAGGGCGGGCTTTTAAAGAAATGGCAAAGCCTACAAAATAAGCTTTTGAGCATCTCTTCGAAAATTCATGACAGGCAAGACCGTGTCCAAGGGCTAGTGAAGTTTGTTCAAATTGCGCAAGCCTCGCTTATCAGCGCAATAGGGGCTTATTTGGTCGTTGATGGGAAACTAAATGCGGGCGCAATTATTGCCGTCAACATGCTGGTAATGCGTGCTCTTTTTCCGGTGCAAATGGTGGTCAGCACGTGGCGCAACTCATTGACAGCCTATGTGTCTTACAACCGACTAAATAAGCTCTTACGAGACGAAATCTCTGAGCCTTTGGAAAGCGTCGCAACTGACAAAGCTTTTTTGGAGTTAAACAACTTTAAGGCTTATGCTCCCGACCGCGAGCGGGTTATCTTCGATGGTGCTACGATCGATTTTCAGCCTGGCAGCATAACTGTCATTCTTGGACATTCGGGGTGCGGCAAGTCGACGCTCATTAGAAGCTTGCTTGGGGTCTGGCCTTACGTGGAGGGCTCTTGCGATTTGAACGGTGCGCCAATGTGCACGTTAAACAGGCAGCGACTTGGCCAAGACGTGGGTTACCTGCCGCAAGACATTGAGCTGTTTGAGGGAACGATTGCTGAAAATATCGCGCGATTTGGACAAGTCGATGCCGATAAGGTGATTGCGGCGGCTCGAGCGACTGGCGTGCACGAGATGATCCTTGGTTTCAAGGGGGGGTATGATACTCCCTTAGGAGAAGTTGGCCGAGGCTTATCTGGCGGACAGAGACAACGCATTGCTCTTGCGCGAGCGCTCTACGGCGGCCCCAAACTCATCGTATTAGATGAGCCAAACGCGCACTTAGATGATGTCGGTGATCGAGCGCTGTTGCAGGCAATGGTCGACCTGCGTGCCCAAGGAGCAACCATAATCATTGTTAGTCACCGGCTTAACGTCGTTGGTATTGCCAATAAACTGGTTTTGATGAGCCAGGGGCGTATTGAGAAAATTGGTGATCCATCCGAGGTGATGAATTACATTCAAGCGAGGCAGGCACATGTTTAATCGCGAGGGGACGGGGAGTCTCGGGCGCCTGATTGGGCGGACAAGCAAGGATCAAGATGCGAAAGATGACACCGAAATTGCATCTTTGAATGATCCGGAATTAATCGATGCAGCTGATCCAAAACGCCACGTATCTGTTGGCCTGAGAATACTGGGCTTCAGCTTTGCAGGCTTTGTACTTTTTGCAGCGTTGGTTCCACTTGATGAAGGTGTTCCGACGACTGGTACAGTCACGGTTGCGACAAAAGCAAAGCCGATCCAATATATGCCAGGCGGCATGTTAAAGGACATATTGGTTCAAGAAGGCCAAACGGTTAAGGCCGGTCAGGTCTTGGCGCGTATGGAGGATGAAGAGCCGCGAGCTAACTTTGTCGCCGCGCAGCAGCGCTTTCTCGGTTTGAGTGCGATTGAAGCTCGATTAATGGCTGAGTTAAGCGGAGCGGAGGCTATTACCTTTGGCCCAGAACTGTTGAACTCTATTGACCCGTCGACCCAGCAGCAGATTGCGACCCAGCAGTCACTGTTCCGAACAAGAAAAGCAGCTTTGGCTGCTCAGGTAGGAAGCGCACAGGGTCAGATTGAAAGCGCGCGTTTTCGGTTGGCAAGCCTGCGCGAAGAGGCGGGCGGTTTGCGTGAGTTGGTGCGCGAAGGCTACGCTCCAAAGGCCCGCTTGATGGAATTAGAACGTCAAGTCTCAGCCATTTACGGCAGTATCAGCGAGCTTTCAGAGCGAGTGAATTTGGCGCGACAGCAGTATCGCCGGGAGGCTGAAGATCAGCTTGCAAACGTTCAACTTGAAATCAAATCCATAAAAGAAGTTTATGCTTTGCGAAAAAGCCAATTGGCGAGAACCGAATTAAAGGCACCTGCCAGTGGCCAGGTTATGGGTTTGCAGGCACAATCCCCCGGTGCAGTCTTGGTCCCAGCGCAAAAACTGATGGACATTGTTCCCACAAATGAGGCGTTGATTATTGAAGCTAAGATTAAACCTCAATACGTGACCAGAGTGAGGGCAGGAACGCCAGTTCAGGTTACATTTTCTAACCTGTCCAAATCAGGCCAGATACAAGTGGCAGGAGTAGTTGTTTCTCTGTCGGGGGATGCAATTACAGATCGTGATCCGATGATGGCGCAGATGGGGCCAGCCTATCTTGCGCGTATCCAGATAACGCAAGACGGACTTAAAAGCCTCGGTAGCTTGCGACCAATTCCTGGAATGCAAGTGATGGTGATGATTAAATCAGGCAGTCGCACGCTGCTGGCATATCTTATGCGTCCCTTCACGCGCACCTTTGACGCAGCGCTGACGGAGTAGAATATGAAATTGTCTTCGTTCAGCAAAGCCTTTGCTTGTACTTGCTTGTTGGGTGCCTCATCGTTGTCAGCTGAGCCGTTAGATATTCTGGCAAGTTACAAGCTCGCACTTCAACATGACAGTGATTATCAGGCTGGAAGAGCTGATGCTCAAGCAAAACAAAAAGCTGACCTGATCAGTCGATCACAACTATTGCCGAGCGTAAGCGCTAACCTTACTTTTTTTGATAATAGTCTGCAGACTTCTACGGATTTATCATCGAGGTTCGATAAATATCCAAGCAGCAGTTCTAATGTCAGTTTCCGACAGCCACTTTTTAGATTGCCAAGCTACTTCGCTTACCTTCAGGGACGAGCCGAGCGTCGAAGTGGAGAGCTGCTTGAACGAAAAGTCGACCAAGAGTTGGTTGTCCGGCTGGCCAGCATTTATCTAAGTGTGACAACAGCGCAATTTACTGTAAATGCGATTGAGCAGCAGCTCTCGGCGGCAGAAGGGCAGTATAACGCAGCTCGCGCGAGTATGGCCGCCGGCCAAGGAACTCGTGTCGAAGTTGACGAGGCGCGAGCGCGTATGGATCTACTAAAGGTCCAATTGGTCGAAGCAAATGAAGCCTTTATCCAGACACGTCAGCGTTTGTCGGATATGACGGGATCAGAGGCTATTGAGCCGCTAAAGCTTGACCCTTCTAAAATCGTTCTCGAGCCGCTTGGGACTTGGACTCTAGCGGATTGGGTGGAGGCTGCTGAAAATGCCAATCTCGATCTCCGGCGAGCGGCCGAAGCGGTTAGGATCGCAGAGCGCGAAGTTGATAAATCTTGGAGCAGTCGCCTTCCAACGGCTGATCTTGTTGCTCAAAGATCGGTGAGCAGCAGTGACAATATTGTTAATCCTGGTGCACGATTTGAGAATAAGCAGATCGGCGTTGTAATAAGTGTGCCGATCTACCAAGGGGGCTATGCGAGCGCCCGATACAAGCAAACCAACGCCGAGCTTCGAAAGGCACGTGCCCAATATGAAGCAACGCGCAAGCAAGTCGCGCTTGCTGTCCGGACGAGTTTTTCTGGTGTGACTGAAGGCGCTCACAAAGTCCGTGCACTTGAACAAGCGGAGCAGTCAGCCGCACAAGTTTTGAAATCGACACAAATGGGTGTTCGAGCGGGCACACGATCGCAGCTTGATGTTTTGAATGCGCAGCAGGCGTACGCAAACACCCTAGTTTCGCTCAATCGAGAGCGCGTTAATTACGTTATTGCTAGGCTTAGTCTGCGTGCATTAGCTGGGCAATTGGATGTGCAAGGCCTTGAAGAGGTCAATAACTGGCTCAAGAGCTAAAGGTATAGCTTTCGTGAACAAAGAAACGATTGCAGCTCAGAGCCAGGCCAACCAAGGCCCAAATTTTGGTATAATCTACGCAGATGACGCGTACACGACCAAAAACAAGCTCATGGGGCGACAGGTCGCGGGCAAAAGCCTCTTGAGGGGCATGGCACGTTTCTGGCCTGAGGGAGAGTTTTCATTGCTCTGCTATCAGGCTCAAGATGCACATGGCCTGGGTGCTGAATTGCAATCAAACGGCTGGGTTGGACGGATCAAGGCTTCCCTTTTACCGAATAGTTCAGCTCTGCCGGCAACGCGAACGCTTTATTATCCAGCACCACCATGTCCAAACTTGGCTGCGCTGAGATCGGCAATCGACCCGCAAGCGTTTAGTTTGATGGGTGTTACACATACCGTATCAAGCGAAAACGCGCTTGATCAAATTGCCAGCCTTATCCTACCACCCTTTAAGCCTTGGGATGCGCTTATTTGTACATCCACGGCTGCGCAAAAATTGGTACACGATCTGCATGACGAGATGCGAGCTTATTGGGCACAGCATCTTGGCGCTACAAAATTTAACACCCCACAGACGCCCGTCATACCCCTTGGTATAAATGCTGATGAATTTGTGGTCACTCAAAAGGCGCGAGCTGATGCGAGGCGGGCCCTGAATATCAGTTCAGAAGTTGTTTTCCTCTTTGCCGGTCGACTTTCGTTTCACGCCAAGGCAAACGCAGCGCCGCTCTATGCTGCGCTGGAGGAGGCTGCAAAGCACACAAAGATCGTATGTCTCGAAGCAGGTAAATATCCATCCGAGACAACCGCAGCGCACTTTCAGCGAGCGCAGCAAGAGATCGCGCCGAGTGTCGACTTTAGGCATATCGATGGCGATGATGCGGAGGCTTACAGGCGTGCTTGGCAGTCTGCTGACGTGTTTACCTCTCTTTCCGATAATATTCAGGAGACGTTTGGATTAACCCCGGTTGAAGCGATGGCAGCTGGTTTGCCAGTGCTTGTAAGCGACTGGAACGGATATAGAGACACGGTCAGGGATGGAATTGACGGTATTCGTGTTCCGACCTTGTTGCCATCTCCAGGCTCCGGGGCAATCTTGAGCGTAAGGCATGCTCTCGGCATTGATACTTACGACTATTATATTGGTCGAACGAGCCTTGCGACTTCGGTAAACCCTCGGCTGTTAAAGGATGCCTGTATCAAATTGGCCTCTGACCCTAAATTACGGAAGAAAATGGGAGAGGAGGGTAAGAAGCGGGCACGTCATATATTTGATTGGTCTTCAATATTACCTCAGTATGAAGAACTTTCATTGCAGCTAGCTCAAATGCGGACGGCTGCAGATCCGGCGCCTAAGCACGCTTGGCCCGCCCGGGCAGATCCATTCTGGCGTTTCAAGCATTTCGCAACGAGTTTCGTTACAAGCGATAGCGTCATGTTTCTCAAAGTTGAAGTCGGCGAGCAATTTGACCATAGGTCGAAGCTTCTGATGCTAAATTATGGATTTGAGGATCGCATCCTGCCAGTTTCAGCTGTACGCGGCTTTCATGCAAATCTGATTGATGGTCCGCACAGCGTTGAAGAAATGGCAACCAAATTGAATATAGATATTGGGATAGCAATGCGCATCGCTCTGTGGCTGCATAAATTTGGGTTTATTGACTTTGAGACTGGAGACGTCCGATGACCCTGATTCCTGTTATCATGTCGGGTGGTGCTGGAGCGCGTCTTTGGCCTGTCTCTCGCGAAGCGTATCCGAAGCCCTTTTTGAAACTGCCCGACGGTCAGACGCTTATTGAAAAATGTCTTGAGAGAGCCTGCGCCATTGATGGCGTCAAACAGACGATCACGATTACAAATCAGGAGTATTATTTCCATTCTCGAGACGTCTATGATGCGTGTAAGCGTGCGCGTAACTGCATTCATGATTTTCTTTTGGAGCCGGAGGGGAGAAATACCGCTCCTGCCATCGCTTTGGCGGCCCTGCGCGCGCTCGAGGTAGACCCGGATGCGATCCTGCTCGTCCTATCTGCCGATCACTTAATCCCAGACACAGACCTATTTGTTGCAGATGTTCATAAAGCAGCAGCATTGGCTCAAAAAGGCTATCTGGTGACGTTTGGGATCACCCCGACCAGCCCGGAGACTGGTTATGGTTATATTGAGGTGGGCGATGGTCTGGATGGTGGGGGCTGCAAAGTTGCTGCATTTGTAGAGAAGCCCGACTTTCAGACAGCGGAGGACTATTTCAAAGGTGGCCGGCATTTGTGGAACGCCGGTTTGTTTTGTTTTTCTGCCTCAGCCTATCTCCAAGCATTGAAAAAATTTGAGCCTTCTTTATCGCAAGATATTGATAAAGTGTGGGCAACAAAATCTAAGGATGCGCCTTTTACCTTCGCGGCCGATCAATTTTCTAATTTGAAGAAAATTTCAGTTGATTTCGCGGTCATGGAAAGGGCTGATAACGTAGCCGTGGTGCCAGCTGACTTTGTTTGGAGCGACATCGGTTCCTGGCAGGCAATGTCGAACCTATCTGCGCCTGATCCGAATGGAAACCGTACGTCAAGCGATGACGTGATTTTTGAAGCATCCGAGAATTGCTTTGTACAAAGTGAAGGGCGGTTGGTAGCTTTGCTTGGACTTTCAAATGTGCAGGTGATCGACACAGCTGATGCTCTCCTTGTGGCCCATGACAGTCAATCACAAGCGGTTCGGCGCATTGTCGACAAGTTAAAGGTTGATGGACACGAGACCTACAAATTTCACCAGACAGTCCATCGCCCTTGGGGAAACTATACCGTTCTCGGGGAGGGGCCTGGCTATAAACTGAAAAGCATTGTTGTGAAGCCAGGAGCAAGCTTGTCGCTCCAATACCACCATCATCGTGCCGAGCATTGGGTGGTTATTGACGGCAGCGCTCTTGTTCTCAACGGTGAGAATGAGATAGCCCTAAAGAGTAATCAATCGACTTTTATTCCTGCAGGTACCCCACATCGGTTATCCAACCCGGGGAAGATACCAGTTGTAATGATTGAAGTTCAGACAGGGTCTTACGTTGGGGAAGATGATATTGTTCGCCTTGAAGATAGATACGGGCGTATTTGACCTAGGACTTTTTAACTCCGCCACGTAGCGCAGCCCAGGGACTTTGCGATAACGCACGTCGTGCCAGATAAAACCGCGTTTAATGCCCCACATTTTCCCCGCGCTCTAAGCCGGATGCCGCCAGTTGCGCATCAATTTGCGCCAAGAGCCGGGCCAATCCGGCTTCATCCTTCGCCTCGGCGCGGGCCACCAGCACATCTTGCG
>JACCDK011104905.1_pt1 | contig 27255 bp, 21 predicted proteins | sample 7445871 | NCBI WGS metagenome assembly JACCDK01 (sample SAMN15323436, study PRJNA562643) | freshwater metagenome | isolation source: river surface water | place: USA:Blue River Watershed | collected 2017-08-15 | reverse complement strand
GGCGAAAATGGTTGAACATTGATATATGAATTATTTATTAAAAATCTCTGACTAGCTCCTCTTTTATTACCACTTTCGCCACCAATACCACCCGGATTATCGCCACCACTAATTGAGCCATTCACTCCATTCGCCCCCACCCGACTTGCATATGGTGTTGGTGTGCTTGTTACAGCTCCACCCGCTCCACCATTTCCATCTCCATTTTGAGCAGAACCTGAGCCACCTATCCCACCATGACCTCCTTGACCACCATTGCTAATATAATTAATTGAATTATATGTAAATGTTGTATTCCCGCCATTAGCACCATCAGTACCTTGTGTAGGATTACCTGCGCCATCTTCTGCTCCTTCCGCTATACCAGTGCCATTATTTGGTTGTCCATAAAGACCTCCCCCACCAATTGTAACAGTATATGTTATTTGGCCAACCACACTGGTTATAAACCATGCGTTCAAAGCACCTCCACCTCCACCTCCAGCAGAACCACCGGTATAACCTGAACCTCTAACCCCGCCACCGCCACCGCCACCGCCACCGCCAATACATACGACAAACATTTTGGTCACGCCATATGGTATTGAAAATCCAGTACCTGTATCAGCATGTAAAATATACGCAGGGCATATTTCGGGTTGAGAACCCGCAATTTTAAACATATGTATATTTGCACTTAAATCTGTAATAGCATGGTAATCAGTACCTTTATAAAATGGTGTTAAAAACAGCATATCAGTACCATTTATTTTGTATCCAGTTAATGTTACATTAGTACCAGTTGCTAATACATTTTCGATTATATTTCCTTTGTATGTATAAAAAAAATTAATTTTGTAAATATAATCATTTGTCACTCCTGCTAATAATTTATTATACGTACTAATGCTACATATTGTAACCCAGTTCTTTATTATGCCGATTGATGTCCAAGTCTCACCATTATTAGTTGATACGTAAATACTGTTATTATCTACTGCTCCGAGTTGGTTTCCTGAGTTATTACTGCAAACTACTCTCCCAGAAATCAAACTTGTAAATCTAATTTGATTATTTGATAAAGTATTAGTGGTTTTGTCATAATCTATTGTAAAAATAGTACTAGATGAACAATATATAAGTCTATTAAAATCATTATTACAACAGACAGAAATTAAAGCCGCAGTGTTAAGTACTAATGGTAGCCATGTACTACCAGAATCGTTTGATACTATAATATTATCGCTGAGCCCGGCTTCACCAACGGTAGCCAGATATGTACCAGTTGGATCACAACATATTGAACGCCATCTATGACTAACCAAATTAACATTATAATGTGCTACACTATTCCAAGTTTCTCCACTGTTGGATGATAAATAAATATACTTAATATCAAATCCACAAGCAGCGAGTTTGTCCCCAGTTGAATTGATACATATCGATAGCCATGAACGCACCGCATCTGTTACACGTGGTGTCCAAGTTACTCCATAATCATTTGATGTATAAATATAACCTGAACTAACTGTTGCCGCAAGTATTTTACCTGTTGAATTAATAGCGATTGAGTTCCATGCTTTAATTCCTGAGCTTGTTAGTTCTGTCCAAGAAGTACCATAATCATTTGATATATAAATATAACCACCATTTACAACTGCTGCAATTTTGTCTCCTATTGTATTGCTAGACATGGCTTGCCAATTACGTTGTCCAGAACTTGTTTGGGCAGTAATTATATTACTCATTATGCTTGCGTATATAATACCCAGCAATTAATCCCCCGTCCAAATCCCGCAATTATTCTCCATCCCCATATTAACCACAAATGTCCCAGCACAACTTGGATATCAACAAGTATTCTCTCGAAGAAATATTCGGACTCTTCGATTTGACCTACGATTTGACCGAGGAATCCATGCGTGCCGCGAAAAAGAAGGTCCTGATGATTCATCCCGACAAGTCTCGGTTGCCTCCCACGTATTTTCATTTTTACCGAGAGGCCTACGACATTGTCCTAAATATTTACAAGCAAAAGGCGCGGCAGACCGAGGGGGCAACAAGTGTTGGGAAACCCGTGTATACACCATTAAACTCCGGCGATTATGAACCCGACATTTCCAAGAAAATGGCCGAATCGGCAAAAGGCACCGGCGCCTTTAACAGCAAGTTCAACGAGCTCTACGACAAGAACATGGTCCGAAAAGCCGACACGAGTCGCTACGACTGGTTCCGCCAAGCCGATTCCGTCTATGACGATTTTAGCCAAAAACAGGTGAATCCCAAGAACATGGGCTCCGAATTGGAGGCCATCAAGCAAAAACAGGCAGCACTCCAGGTCTATCGCGGCGTCCAGGAGATGAATGCCAGCGGTCCTCGCGGAACCAGTTATTTCGAGGAAGACGACGCCTCCTCCGACTATGTCAGCTGCGATGTATTTAGCAAATTGAAGTTCGACGACTTGCGCAAAGTCCACAAAGACCAGACTGTGTTTGCCGTGTCCGAGTCCGATTTGAACAAGCGGGTCCAGTATAAATCGGTGGATCAATTCGTACGTGACCGCGATGGGGGCAATCATGCGCCTCTCTCCAAGATGGAGGCGAGCCAGTTACTCGAACGTCAGCAGAAGGAGAAGGAACAGCTCATTATGAACAAACAGCACCGGGACTTCATGCTTCAGAAGGAGTACGAGGCGAAACAGAAGTCGGTGCGCGCGGCGTTTTTACAGCTACACAATTGAATTAGATTAGAGGTAACTAGAGTAGAGGCCCTCAACAAATCCAATATTACACCCTAATAAAAGAAAAATGAGACGTTTTTCGTCTCATTTTTATATTTATGGGTGGTAAACACCGAAAATAAAATGAGATTTGTCTCATTTTTCTTTTTGGTTGGTGTAATGTATAATGGCTAGAGGAAGAGGAGGAATTGGCGGCTCAGGCATTTTTGGGGGTGTCGGCATCGGCACAGGCATCGTGTGCGATTCCAAGGATAATTCGGCATATTGCTCTTTCACCAAGATTGTGTCGGTCATAATTAATCTTTTTATCGTATGTTTAATCCTGTATTTCGTGTTTAATTGGCTAAAAACCTATATTGGTAGTGGAAGCGGCAAATCTATTTTTAGTGGCGGCAGAAGGGGATAATGCCTCTAAGTTGGCCAAAAGCCCTTAGAGATTCGATATTCTTATTGCGCCACAATAAGAATATATCAAAAATATATACATTATACACAAATGTTCACCCGGAAATACGTCTATCATTATTTGTTTGCGGTAACCGTCGTCGGCATTGCCAGTTATTTTAGCGATAAAATCAAGCAAGGTCTATCTAGCAATGACGCCGAGAACCAGCTCATTCGCCAATATTTGTTGAATGAATCGCCCCTCTATGGATTCAATCGCCCCAAATTGTGGATTCACAGCACATACGAGAAGAACGCGCGCCAATGGAAGGACTTTTACAGTCGCAATTCGACCGATTTGAACCAGCCATATATCCACCTCACCATAAAATCCATTATCAACCATTGCGGCAACGATTTCAATATTTGTTTGATTGACGACGAAACATTTAGCAGACTCATTCCAACATGGGAGATTAATATGGAGACAGTGCCTGAGCCTGCCCGCGCCATGTACCGCGAATTGGGTATGATGAAGCTCCTCTATTTGTATGGCGGCGTGGTAGTCCCCAATTCGTTCTTGTGTTTGCGTTCGTTGGCGCCGCTCGTCGCGGATGGCTCCGCCTTTTTTGCCGAAGAAGTCAACCGCACGTGTAATGTGGTGAAGAAACAGGAGAATGCTTGTTTCTTACCGGGGACGCGAATCATGGGCGCACCGAAGTCGAGTCCGGTCATCAAGGATTTGGTCGAGTTTATCGAGAAGCGCAACAGTTTCCCGCATTTCAATGCGGAACCCGCTTTCTTAGGAGAGGTTCAACAGAAGATATTGTCGTTGAGCCAATCGTCGATAATCGATGGAACTTTGGTTGGCATCAAGAATAATAAAAAGAAGCCAATCTTGCTCGAGGATTTATTGAGTGAAAACTACTTGGAACTCGATGAGAAAGCATATGGCATCTACATCCCCGCGGACCAGATTTTGACGCGACCTAAGTACCAGTGGTTTGCATATTTGAGTTCGGCGGAGGTCCTTGCCACCAATGCCGTTATAACCAAATACTTGAAGGCGTCGGCCGTGAATGAGTATACGAAGGACACGCATACGATGAAAAGTGTAACGACCATATAACGACCACCTATGGACTTGACAAATCGCATGTGTTTAACGCATTAGCGGCAGCTCGAATGGTCGCCGCCTGTGCCTCCAAAGCCGCCTTCGCTTCTGCCTGAGCTTTGTGTAGCGCCTCTTTGCGCGCCGCAACCTCCCGGTGCGCCGACACCTCTTGCTCCGTCGTCTCGCCATTGTGATAAACCATATAATCCACGTGGTATTTTGACTGGTGGTATTTGATTTCCGAATCGAAACGCACGTTCGATGTTCGTGCTAATTGGCGAACCACATTCGCAAACATCCGATAGGTGAGCTCGCGGTCGATGTAGAAACGCTTGGATACGTGATAATATGGCCGTAATTCCTCTCGAAACCCCACATACAAATCGTGGAACAATAGTTTCTTGAAGGCGTTTTGGTCCAAAAAATAATATTTTTCCGTCTTTAAGCAGATTTTTTCCAGTAAATCGAACAATACTTTTACCGGAACATCTTTCTTAAATACTTGTTCGCACATTGGATAGATTGCCTATACAATTAAGCATCAATTTTATTATATGGTTTTTGCCAATATGGGTTTTCAAGGTGGACTAACGTCTAAGGCCGACTTCAAAGGCAACCGACTAACGTCTAAGGCCACCTCCGGTGGCCGACTCCCAAAAGCGACCGTAGGTCGCCGACCTAAAAGGCAACCGACTAACGTCTATGCCTATCGCTTGGTCAATGTTTTTTTTACATTGTTTGTGAAAAATGCAAGCTCAATAATGTCCTCATGGACCTTGTGGAAAATCGTGATACACTTACACAAATACGGCACAATATTGTATTTCTCCGTCTCATTCAGCGTGTCTGTGAACTTGATAAACACGAAGAAATAGTCCAAAATATCAATTACCGAATATCCATAGTCGTGGATTTCATAGAGGATGCGAATGGCACCGCTCATGTCGTCGGCGCGCAAAAGCTCCACATATTTTTCGAATTGGGCGAACGATATATTGGAACACAGGCGGCTGGTCAAGGTCAAGTCAACCGGTTTCCCGTAAATGTAGATTTTCTCTAAATGGTTGATGAGCACGCGAATCGAGTTGTTGCTGATATTTAGCAGAAACTGACGACTTGCTTCATCGATGTCCAGCTTCTCGGCGTCGATGATTTTCGTCATCGTTTTTTCTAAATGCTCGCGTGTCGATGATACGATTTTGATGATGTGGAGTCGCGACTGTAAGCTCTCATTGACTTTCTGTATATTGGTACAGACCGAGAGGAATTGGACGTTCTTGCTATATTTGTCGATACAATTGCGGAAGACTTGTTGGCTTTGTTCATTGATATTGTCGATGTCATCCACGACAATGGTCTTCTTTTTCCCATGACCGCTCGATTGCGACTGACAAAACGTCTTGAGCTCGTTGCGAAAAAACTGGATGCCCTGTTCTTTCAGATTGTTGATGGTCATGATGTTGTGTTCGGGGAAGATGGCGGTTTCGGAGAGGCCATAGTATTCGCGAATAATGGCGTTGATGATAGAGGTTTTGCCGGAACACGCATTTCCCACAAGGAGTATATTCAGGTCGTCGATGTTGTTGAGGGTTTTGAAAACGAGATGATACTGGGGGTCTAGGTAGAAGTCGCGGATAAAATATGGGCGATATTTGTTGATGAATGTGTTTGTCATAGAGTAGAAGGAGGGTCGTTTTTATCTGTTTTTGCGTAGTAAATGATTTAAAACTATGTTAAAATCACATATATTATGTCGCAAACGCACTACGAAATATTGGGGGTATCGCGCGATGCTACGGAAAAGGAGGTTAAGCAGGCGTTTCGGTCGCTTTCGATGAAATACCATCCGGACAAGGTGGTGACAAGTGATCCGGTGGAGAGGGAACAGGCGAACACGATGATGCAGAAAATCAATGAGGCGTATGAAGTGCTGGGCGAAGAATCGAGCAGGCGCCAATACAATATGGAGTTGGATGGGGTTGGTCAGGGAGGTGGATTTCATCAAGGGTTTCCTGGGGGTGGGTTCCCTCCAGGATTCCCAGGTTTTCATCAAGGATTCCCCAACGGAGGAGGAGTTCATTTTATGCACGGCGGCGATATCAGCAACATATTCGAAATGTTGTTTAGCAATAATGGCGGCGGCCCAAATATATTCTTCCACGGCGCCCACGCTCCGCCCCCCACAATTCAAAAGGCCGTCGAAATCACATTGGCCCAAGCATATACAGGTTGTACCGTGTCTATCGATATAGAACGCTGGGTCCAGCAAGGCGATTTGAAAATCACCGAAACCGAGACAATCTCCCTGAATATTCCGGCGGGAATCGACCACAATATGTCGCTTTGTCTTAGAGGTAAGGGCAATGCTTATTCGGATGCTGTTCGCGGAGATGTCAAGATTATCATACAAGTTTCGAATGACACGCCTTTCCAGAGAAAGGGCAATGATTTGTATTACAAGAAACAGCTGACGCTAAAAGAGGCGCTGTGCGGATTCAATTTCCAATTCACGCATTTGAATGGGAAGGCGATGGTGATGAACAATACGACGACGATTATTTTTAACGGGGCTAAAAAAAATATAAACGGACTGGGAATGACTGCGGCGGGCAGCCTTATTGTGGAGTTTGATGTGGTTTTCCCCACGGAATTGTCGAGCCAGCAGCGTGAGGCACTCATGAACATACTGTAAGCGTCTATCGCCTTCTCTTTGTCTTTTTTGACTTGTTTTTGTGGCGCTTGCTGCCTCCTTGCTGGGGTGAAACTTCTTCTTCTTTGGATTCGGGTTCCACTTCGGATTCGGCTTCTTTAGTAACATTTTCGGGTTCGCTATCTTCATCGTTGTGTGCTACAAAATACACAAGCATCATCGTAGATAATCCCAACATTGTAAATGAAAATATTTCTGGATTCACATGAACATATTTTGTGATTTTTTCACTGATGTTGTTCATTCTCGTTATATATATACATTCTAAAATATTGTGAATGTATATAATGTCTTCAGGTGACAAAGAAGAACTTGGACAAGAACCAAATAATAATATAATTCAATCCGATGCCAAAAAAATAGTGTCATCTTATCCTCCTCCTAATCAATTTACACGTTTGGACTCCCTTACGGGGGAAGTCGACGGTTTAAACCAACAAAAAAATAACCTAGAAGATGCGAAACAGGATGTCTCGTTTCAAAACGTTGACGGTTTAAACCAGCAAAAAATTAAAATACAAAAACGGTATGAAAAATACAATCGGCATTTTTTGAACATACAAAATGCGATGAAAGATATCGAACATGAACTGGATGAACTTCATAAAGAGATTGATGGTATTTCGCCTGAACAAAAAGATTTTCACGAACCATCTGTTAATGACGATTCTCAGGTCGACACCAGTGACTTGGACTCCGCGACCAGTGACTTGGACTCCGACACTAGTGACTCTGATACCGACACCAGTGACTCTGAGGTCGTCAGTGACTTGGACTCCGAATCACCGTACACAAAAAAATATTCATCTAAACTTCAATATCCGACAATCGAACTGGCTTTAAAAGTAGAAGACTATATCGAATCAAACCCCGATATTCGCGATTTCACTTTAGTATATTGTTGCTACTCGATAAACACCGATTATATGATTCCATTCGTTATATATAGCGGCAAAGAGGCCGACGGAAAATATCAGTTTCCATCAATTTCCGTAACCGTCACCGAAGATATCGACATCAACTCGTATAAAAATACAATCAAGGACGGTATGTTTACTGGATACATACCCGATGCTACTAATCCATCCATCATTTATATGTTTTTCAATGTACTGACACCCAAGCTATTGTCGGGAAAAGACGCGACAATCAACGAACTGTGTCACTTGAAATCGGTCGATGGAATTAATATCGACGAAACCGTTGATAAGTTGTTCACGCAAAATGGTGACCTTTTATATATTGCGGAACTTGAAACATCTGAACATATTCCTGTTCCATTTAGCGGATACCTTTGTAGAATGGATGACGAAAACCGGATTACCAATGTCGTAAAAGAGGAGGAAGAGGATGATATCCAAATATTTACAACTGATATATTCAATGTTGGATTACAAGATGACTTCTATTATTTAACTACCAAATCATTAAATCCGGATGCGTTTCGGTATGTAATATTTCCATTAAAAGCGGTTAATTTCGACAAGAGCATACTTGATTATAGTGAATACAATTCGGTCTATTATAAGACGGCCGAATTGGACTTCTGGGCAATTACATCAATCAAGCAGATTGGTAAAATATAATAAATTATTATGGTATAATTGATTATATGCTTCGAGTTGGTGGGTCATTAACGGATATACAATATAATACGCCAGCGCCGAAGCCTTCGATGTCTGGTGGAGCTCTTCTCGGTGACATAATGAATGGAATGAATAAGATATCAACAGAATCCGAGGTTGTCCCCAAAGTGGAAATCCCAGATAACACAATAACCGAAGAAATTATTCCCGATAAAGAAACAACCAACGCAATTATTGAACAAGCACGCAATATAGATAATTCGTCGTTTTCATTTTCAGCAATTGTCAATGCGATAATTGCTTATATTGCCAAAGTAATTTTTGTTGGGTTTGAAATTGAAAACAAAATGCTTCATAATGGTTTGCTTGCCATTGTATGGCTTGGTATTGCGGCACTAATTTTCGCAGTTGCGTCGGGGATTTCAAATACAAACATAACATTTATGATGTATTGTAGTGCAATGTGGATAATTGCTCTGGCAATTCTATTTGTAATTTTACAACCCTACCGAATATCAGAATAATTGGCGAAGCTTAGGTTGCTAAGGCCTACGGCCGACACTTTGCTAAGGCCTACGGCCGACACTTTGCTAAGGCCTAGGGTCGACGCTTAATGGTCGTTACACTTATACATTGTTTGGGCCATAAGTCGTCAAGAATTGCTCCAAAATATCATTATCTACGATTTCGCGCAAAGATTCGCGTATTTCATCTCGGTCCGGGTTATATCCCGTATTCGAATTGAATAGCACAATGTAGTCATTAATCATCTTGGTATTCTCGGCAATGCGTTTCTCATTTGTGGAACGAACTCGCTCAGCCTCTATTCGCGCTTCTTCTTTGCGCTGTTTAGCAATTTCTTCGGCCTCGCGTTTTTCGGCTTGCTCGCGCAATCGCGTCTCATATTCTTCGCGCATTTCGGCGTTTTTGCGCGCCATATCATCCTGTATTTTGCTGATTTTTTCGCTGACCACGGAATACAAGAGTTCATCTTGGCCATGGTCCTCGTCCTCCCTGGTCCATTGGTACCTGTCTTCGTCAGCGCTGATGATGATATTACAAATATCGGGTTTCTTGAGGGTCTCGAAACGCAAGGTTCGCTTCTTGAGCTCGTCCATTTTCTTCTGGCGCTGTTCGTCCGTCTTCTTACTACAACAACTCGGCCAGAATCCGGTTTCTTCGCCAGAGAATGTGTTGATAAACTCGGTGATTACTTCCGGAGGAATAGAGGGACTGGTTTCCATCAATCGGTCAAACTCTTCGCGATTGGTCTTCAAGAAATGGCCGGCGTCTTCTGACCGGTCATCGGGGTGTTTTGCCAGCTCAATTTTGATATTACGTGCAAACTTGTCCCACGCGATAGCCGACACGCGATGGGATTCGTTGTACTCGGAGATTTTCAAGTATTGCTGGATGGTTGTCAAGATACCGATGAAAATATTCACCGAACCAATGACCATGGGGGCGTAGAACTGTAGGGATATGGGGAGAGTGCCCTGGGCGAAAGAGGCGGTTCCACTGATAGTAGATAAGATGATGGCCGGGATGGTGAACCAGGCGTGGAGGACGGAGAATTTCTGGTGGGCGCGGTAATGGAGCCACTTGTAGCATTTGGCGATGTCGCACCACTCGACGACGATTTTCTCGTTGGTGGGGGACCATGCTACGCTCACAGTGGTTCCGGCGACGCTGGGATCGGGGATGGCTTCGTCGGATTCCTTTTTTTGAGGATTGTCGGCCATTGCGTATATATAGTACCGTTAAAAAATTGAAATCTTTTTTTGAAATCTTCCAGAAGCATAATAAATATAACCCCCACATGTTAAAATCCAGAACCAAACGCACAAAATGAACGCCACCATTGACATCTTCTTGCCGAAAGTCATCATCACCAACTTGGATACTGTCCAGTCGATGAAACAGAAGATTGCGAACACGATTGCCAATATGGGCATCGGAACCATCGAACTGTTCGATTTGAACTTCTCCAAGAAGCACATGAATCATTATGGATTCATTACTGTCTTGTTGAGCGATACAAACGCAGCGCGACGATTTGTTAGATGTATGGAAGATAGAGGCTTTGCTAAATTGACCGACAAGGACTATTATTGGCGGGTTTGTCGATACATTGCGCCGGAGAAACGCAGAGTCTTGGACACTGCATTTATCCAAGAGGATGATGATGAGGACGATGTCAAGGATGAGGTTAATAACGAGGAAGAAGAAGAGGCCGCCCCAGACTGGGAGGAACCGAATGATGATGAACCATTCGATTTTACATTGACCCAGCGCTTGTCATCAGATGACGCCTTAGATTTATCCACCTTGAGGTCGGCTGACGCCTTAGATTTATCCACCTTGGGGTCGGCTGACGCCTTCGACACATCCTTGTACGATTCGCAAATCTTAGAGTTGCTAAGTGATGATGATGAGTTTCAGAGCACATTCGTTCCATCATTGGAGATGTCCGAAGTCGATGTTCCCAGTTGTGATTATACTATATACACAAACTGGAATCACCATATCAATTCATTGCACTCTATCGATTCATCGCACCATATCGTCGCGTCGCGCATTTTCCCTAATATCACCGTTTTGAGTTTGTGTCTGGATGATAACGATTACATTCCGCAGCAGAATCGCATGGATATCCCCAATTTATTGATTGGCGTTAATAATTGTGATTATAACACTTTATCATCACAAAAGAGGATGGACTGGATGTAAAACATGACCCTGTAACACACTATTATATATCTTGTATTAACCTTGTATAAATCTTGTATTAACTTTGTATAAATCTTGTATTAACCTTGTATAAATCTTGTATAAATCTTGTATAAATCTTGTAAAAAAACAATATCTCGCATAACCTTGTAAAAACGCGTTAAAATAAATAATTTTAACACGTTTTTTATTGTAGATGACACCCATCGTATCTGCTATTTTGTACGGCGGGCTCGGCAATCAATTGTTTCAAATCGCCACCACAATTTCTTATGCCGCCAAGCATTCCGCCGACTTCATATTCAAGTATGACAAAATGCTTGGAAAACGACCCACGTACTGGACAAACTTTCTCCATAAACTGCTAAATAAAACAAGCGAAACCTTTTCGCCAATTGGGTACCAGGTTATTACCGAAAATGGATTCAACCCCGATATATTATCAAATAACGTCTTACTCGACGGGTATTTCCAGAGTCATTTCTTTTTTAACGACCATAATCACATGTTGTTCCAATTATTCGACATTGAATCCCACCAAGCACGACTCGCCAATAAATACCAAATCGCGGAATCCAGCATAAGCATCCATTTCCGCCGCGGCGACTACAAACAATTGCCCGATTGTCACCCCATTTTGCCCGACGATTACTACGCCGAGTCAATCAATTATATTCTGACTTGCGACACAGCAATTTGTAACGCCTACTATTATTGCGAAGACGAGGATGCCGCTGATATCGAACGCGTAATTGCGGAGTTTGCCCCTATATTTAGTGGATTGTCGTGGTCTCGTATAAAGGCCGACGCCGACTGGGAAGAGATGGTATGTATGAGTTGTAGCAAACACCACGTGATTGCGAACAGCAGTTTCAGTTGGTGGGGCGCATATTTCAATCCGAGACCAGACAAAATCGTTTGCTACCCCGCCCAATGGTTTGGACCTCTCGTGCCCAAAGATGTTAGCGCGATGTTTCCCAAAGAATGGATAAAAATATGGATATAATACAAATATGGATACCACAATTTCCGATTTGAAAACCGAGTTTGTGAAAATAATCGACCAAATTGGCAAAATACAAACCATCAAGATGTCGGCGCATTTGAAAATCGGCAGGTTCAAAACCATTTACGACGAGATGATACATCTAAATAGCACGAAAAAACATTTCCTGGTTTGTTTAGAGGCGCTTCATTTCCAGTACAAGATGTTTGTCGCCGAGCAAGATAGTTTAACAAAAACGATGTTGTTGCTGGTGAACCGCGTATATCGTGACTACTACCATTATTATAATATGATTGCGAAGGAGCTAGTCAAATATGAGATTGCGCAACCCGTGGTTGAAAAACACCACCTGGTCTATAAAGATACGGAGCCCAATGCTGAGTATCAAGCAGAAGATATTGTGCTGGTGTTCGACAACATGGTGGCGCTTCTTAATTCGATATCATTGAAATACAATGAGAACGAACAAGTGATACGGCAATATAAAACGCGGTCAACGACTGGTATTTTTATTGGCAATTTAATCAACACGCTGGAATATGACAACAATGTTTTGGATGACCATGCGAAGTTGTTTTTCAAGGGGGTGGATTTCATGATAAAAACGCAGTCTGCTTATTTCACGAAGTTGCTGAAAAGGTTTCAGAGTGCGGTTGAAGACATCGATGGCGAAGTGTCGTTTAATGATTCGCCGTGGGATAATTCGGCGATTAGTGTATCGGAGGCAGCTGCCACTGAAACAAAATCAGGTGTTGCTTTGGAGTCGGAGTCGGCAAAAGCCTTGGAGTCGGAGTCGGCAAAAGCCTTGGAGTCAACGACCGTCGTAGAGTCAACCGCAGCATTAGAGTCAACCGCAGTCTTAGAGTCGGCTTCTGCCTTGGCAAAAGCCCTAGAGTCAACCGCAGTCGTAGAGTCAGCTACAGTCTTAGAGTCAACCGCAGTCGTAGAGTCAACCGCAGTCTTGGAGTCGGCTTCTCCCTTGGCAAAAGCCTTAGAGTCAACCGCAGTCTTAGAGTCGGCTTCTGCCTTGGCAAAAGCCGTAGATTCTGAAAAAGTCTTAGATTTGGAGTCGACAGCAGTCTCTGAAACAGCCCTAGATTTGGAGTCGACTACCGTCTTAGATTTGGAGTCAAATACCGTCTTGGAGTCAAATACCGTCTTGGAGTCAAATACCGTCTTGGAGTCGACTACCGTCTTAGAGTCGACAGCAGTCTCTGAAACAGCCCTGGAATCAAATACCGTCTCTGAATCAGAATCATGTGTCGTTGGTATGACCATTGATGAAATCCACACACCAGAGAGTTGCTAATAATTAGAACACAAAATCCTTTTTGTGCTTTAGTATTTTATTTTTTGGCTTAGATGATGGCTTTTTTGCTCGCTGCGTCTTTTGTTTGGACTTTTGAACAATATTTTTTGCTCGTTGTGTCTTCGATTTGTTTGCCTTAACCGCATTCTTCTCATTCAGGGTTTCGATAAACACGTCATCCGGTGTCTTTCTTTGCGCCGATTTGCTGGTATCGGGCTCTTTGCGCTCTATATTCGGATTGTATTTCAAAAACCATTCATCATATTCGCGCGTTCCGCGCTTGTCCGCCAACTCCTTGAACTTCGACGTCTTTTCCGCGCGAATATCCTCGAGCGCCGGTTGTTTCCCATAACACTCAATCGAGAATCGCTTCAATATTCCCTCCTGGTTAAGCTTGTTCTTCTCCTGGACGTTGAACAAGAACATCGCCATACAGAGGATGCGGTCGCGGTGGTAATACGCCTTTTGCGTAAAGAGAAACCCAAAATAAAATGTGAGCATCGTATCAATGGTCGCTATATTAAGTTCTTGTCCGGCGATGACGACCTTGTTGTAATTGTGGCACGCGATGGGCTCATACAAAAATGCCACCGAGTTTTTCCCCACTTTGATTTCGCAATGACGCGGGATGAGTTCGCCAATGGCGGCGTGAATAATCAGCGTAATTGGCTCGTCAAACTCCGCCTCTAATTGCTCCTTGATGACCATAGCATTTCGGTCAATGTCCTCAATAATAACGTCGAAGTCGGGGATTTTCTCAATGGCACGTCGCTCATTGGCCGGCATATATTTGGAATAGAGGGAGCACGCGTACCCGCCGAAAAACACGGCACCCATACCCGCCAGCGCATCGCGCACCATCGTGTGGATTTTCTCGGAGGCGCCTTTCACCGGCGTGCCATCCTTTATACTCTTGATATCGGTGATTTCCATTCGGCGCTGAAACTCGACTTCGTCGCATTTGATTTTGCTATTTACCGGATAATGCTTGTTGAGTAACATGAGGCGCTTAAATACCTTTTCCCAGCGACTCACGTCGCCGGCGGGGCGCGATAATTCGAGGAACATATTCATTCGGAGAAAGTTGGGCGAGCAATACTTGATTCCGGCGATTTTAATCGAGTCCTTCATCAGCTCGTCGAAAATCACGTTGTGTAAATAGGTGATGTCTGCTATCGGCGTAAAATTGACGAACACTTTGAATGTTCCATGATGAACGCCCGCCTTCGCCTCTACTTCTAAATACCCCGCATCCGCATACAAATTGGCCAGCTCGATGGCGTCGTCGAGTGCATTCTTCGAATAGAAGTCGTAGTCGGGGATTTCCAGGTCCTTGTTGTAAAACTGGTCCTGTTTCGGTAAAATGTTGTTGATGGCCGTTCCGCCGTAGCAAATGAGAGGCTTGGATTTGAGGAAGTTTTCCAGGATGGTGATGATTTTCTTGATATCGGGATTCATGGCGATTTTTTTCGCCTGGATATTCTCGGTCTCATCGACCGCATGACGCAGAATTGCTAGTTCGCACTCCTCGAACGTCATGTCATCATTACACGACTCGTTCTTGTATTTCATTGCTGCGAGATAGTATATATATTGGTAAAGATTTCAAATGCAAGATGCTCTTATTTATTTGGTATCCGGATTGTTCGAGTTTTTCAGATTTGAATCCGCTATATAGACGGACATGGGGACAAATGCGCATCCATACTTGTTGAACAGTGCCTCATATTCGGTGAGCACATTCGCGTCAGGGTTGTAAAATTTGTAAGCCAAGAACTGTGGGTGCCAATCGTCGAGTGCATCAGCCGGTTTAGGCGGTTTAATCGCGTCAAACTGAGGTGGCTGAACTATCATGAAACTGTTGATATCGGTTTTCAAGTTTTTCGTATTGCGATTCACAATAACCTTGGGAAGCGACAGCAAATCCGCATAAGCATAGAGGGGGAAATTGGTTGTCCCTGTCTCTAAATGAATAACTTTATCTAAACATTGATTCGGTTTTGCGTCGCATTTGTCGTATTCATTCCATTTCGGTGCGCTGAGTGTATCCAAAAATATGATGACTTTGCCTTGTAAATCGCGCAAAGGTGTCCCACTATTGAATGTTCCTTTGAACAATCTTTGGCTAAATGCGATATTAATATTCTTGGCAATTCGTTTGTATATGGGGGATGTATTGTCTTTGATTCGCAGCAAAATAAAGAGCGGGTCATTTGTGGATGGAGTCGGCGATGAAAAAGCACTTCCCGCCGCGGTATTTAGGGCATCTGCCAGCTTCACCCGATTTTTGGATACATTATCGGTCCCCATTGTTTTATATTCTGGGTCGCCGCTGTATGATACATACTCGATATCATTTCGTGAAAAGATTTCAAAGTCGATGAAACGACACCCGCGTGCCAAAACTAATTTGAGAGCATCTGTGCTGGCATAACGACCGCTTATGGCGCTGTTATATGAAGACTTGACGATGAACTCGCGGATGGGTAACTCTAAATATTTTTCGGGGATGCCGCCTTTGATAGATAAAGGCATTTTTTCATATTTAGAACGGGCCACTTCAACCTCGGTTTTCGGATCTTCTGGCTCGCCAAATCCTTCGAGCACTGGTTCTAATGTGGTCGATGGTTCCATTCGTGGGTGTTTTGACCATATACGATAGAGGATGAATAATGAAATCATAGTTATAAAAACGAATAATATGACTTTTGCTGGTATAAGAGAATCCATTATATATATTGATAGAGGAAATCGTTTACCAAAAAATATCATAATATTATAAATGGGTAACTATAGTCGTAAGACCCGTGGTGGTGTACGTTTAAACTTCACACAGCGACTAAAAAAAGCACAAGAAGAGGCCGCGAATGTATCCATTAGTGATATTAAAAGGGCGAAAGCTGAGAAAGTTGGGGTTATACCAATTGTACATGCCGAATCCGTTCATTCGATTCCGGTCGCGACCCCAATAGAAGAACATAGTGTTATTGGAGTTCCATTGGAAGAAGCGATTGTACTTTCGCCACCTCCTGTTGCGATAAGTCATGACCTGGGTGATACGGTAAATCGATACATTCCTCTTCCGGAACCACCTTCAAGGGTCGTCTCTTCAAGGGTCGTCTCTTCAAAGGTCGTCTCTTCAAACGTCGTTCCTTCAAAGCCCGTTAATAAATCACCAGAAGAGGATTATGAAAAGATGGTAAATCCCCGAAGAAAAATGAAAATACATAAATCTTCCGCTCTCTTACCAAATCAAACAAATAGCAAAGAAACTCAGGAATTACAAGACCGACTCGCCAAATTGGGTATTGTTCTTCCTCAAAACCCGCTGCCACCACCTCCTCCAAAAGTTGAGGTAAAGGATAATGTTAATGCCATATCCAAGGATGTCATAACACCACTAACATTCGTTGATGTAATCAAAGCAATTTTAGAGGACAATATTAAAATCAGAAAAAAGGGTAAAAAAACCATGACACCATCACGTCATGTGGATTCCGCAATGATTGAACAATTTTATATGGAACGCGTTAATTCGTCTACAATGTTCGAAGAAACAAAAGACAATTTACATGTACAAATGTTGGGTTTGCGAAATGATACAACTTCCCTAGTAGACATGATTATTCCATGGACTTTACTCGATGAATGTACACCAATTTTAATAGCCGCCAAGTTCGGACTAGTTCGACCATGCAAACAAATCCTGGAATCCGTAGATGATGCAAAGAAAATCGAAATGTTAAATGATTATGATTCCGAAGGCAATACACCTCTCAGTCTATGCGCAAAATATGGATACCAGCGACTGTGTGAATATTTGATTGGAGAACATCAGAGACTCGGGGTATTGATGGAAGGAATACAGTGGGACAAGCTGTCTTCGGTTTCCGAAAAAACAGAAATCAATGAGTTATTAAATGAAAACAACGACACCACACAGTCATATTCGGTATTTCTGGAAAAGTTTCGCACGTTTGTTCGAGAGTTTGCCCAATCAATCAAAAAAATAACCGATAAACAACAAATAAAAGACAATAATCTTAAACTGGAAAGTTATGAGATTAAATTAAAAGAGCTCGAATCCGTGTCATTATTTGGAAATCTAGAGACAAAAACGCCGTTGATGATTGCGGCGGAAAATGGCCACCTTGGTATTGTTGAATTGCTCCTATGCGGCGGAAGCGTTAAAAACGCAAAAAAACAACGTACAAAAACACGGCGAAGAAAAACGAATGCGAGAATCACACACAAAACCTATGAAGAATTGTCGAATGAATTGAGAACACCCACCGAAATTGCTCGTATGTGTGCGAATCCATTAGCCATGTCAAGTGTGAAAAAGACGTCGCTCCATTTATGTGTTCGATTATGTTGCCCGAGTGAAGCCAATTATAATACGATAATCGGAAATGTCTTGAGTAATGATATTTTTCGGTTTCAATACAACATAGTTCACGATGACGCATATAAATCGATGAATCATATTATGAGATTTAATCGTATAATACATTTGTTGTTGCGCTTTATGATATATGATAGAGGCATTATTGGCGGAGCAAAACGTCCAAATGGTTTGAAAATTGTTCTACAAAATGCATTATATCCAAATAGCAAATATGATGATGGTTTAGGCACGGATACATGGGATGATGAACGCGGGCAGTTTACGACATTTATGTTCGACAAAAAACTCAACTGGATTAGTTTTTATCAAAAGAAAACCGGTATTCGTTCAACGCAAACATCCCTTATGGCGAATAAACAAAATAACTTTACATCGGACTATATTACGCCATTTATCAATCGAGGTAAAATAACAAAAACGGTGTTCACGAATCCACAAGAGGTTTGTACATTAATTCGGGGAGACAAAAATATGTTTGAAGAATTGGAGAAGGGATTTTCGGAAGAAGTGTTTTATCCAGGAATCATTACATATACTGACCAGCAAAATGGAATCGACATTCGCGTTACAAATAATATCTACAATTTTGCCGATTACTTTATTAGGAATGTGATAAAAGAACAGTTTTACAGAGAACCAATAGTTACAGCCAATGATAGCGCAATAACCGCAATGTTGGATGGCAGAGAAAAATATATCCGAAGAACGGACAGGCGATATTTTTTGAGACCATTATAATCAGGTGAACATAATCGAGTTATAATGATATAATTGTGTATATCATTGTACTGACCATATATATTTGATATCGTAAAAGGCCCAAAGGTTTAAATCCAACATTGTAATATATACAAATGGCCGGCGGTCTTTTAAATCTTATTTCAGAGGGTGCCAATAATGTCATTATTCATGGCGGTCCCAGTCAAAAAACGATGTTTCGCGCCACATATAATAAAATCACCAATTTCGGGCTTCAAAAGTTTCGCATTGACTATGATGGGTTGCGCGACCTCCGATTGAGCGAGGAGTCCAAGTTCTCATTCAAGATTCCGCGCTATGCCGAGTTGTTGATGGACACATATATTGTAATAACGCTGCCCCACATTTGGAGCCCGATTTATCATCCTTGTGCGCAAACCACAAATCGGTGGGCGCCATATGAGTTCAACTGGATAAAAGACATTGGCACCAATATCATAAAAGAGATTGAAATCGTATGCGGCAATTACACGTTACAGCGATACTCGGGAAACTATTTAGGCGCAATGGTTGACCGCGACTTTTCCGCAGCCAAAAAGGAGTTATTCAATGAAATGACGGGAAATATTGCGGAACTCAATAATCCGCGAAATGCGAATGGGCGGTCGGGTTCCTATCCCCACGCATATTTTCAACCGGGTAGTTTAGGTGCTGAACCGTCGATTCGGGGTCGAACGCTGTATATACCCATTAATATGTGGTTTACTCTCGACAGCAAATGTGCCTTTCCCATGGCGGCGCTCCAATATAACGAGCTCCATATTAACGTAACGCTGCGTTCTATCGAAGAATTGTATCAAGTTCGTGATGTATTTGACCAAGCAAATGGGCTGCCTCTCATGCGCCCCGATTATACACAGAACCAATTCCAGTTGTATCGGTTTTTACAGACTCCGCCGTCCGATAATTTAGACGCCGAAAATTATGAAAACAAAACCAATGGGTGGAATGCGGATATCCATGTTTTAGCCAATTATTGTTTCTTGTCAAAAGAGGAGACGCGGACTTTCACGTCAGAAAACCAGGTGTATCTTATCAAAGATATCATCGAGCATAAATATGAAAATGTGACGGGGGCAAAGAAGATAAAGATTCCATCCACTGGAATGGTGTCGAATTGGATGTGGTATTTACAGCGCAATGATGCATTTATGCGCAATGAATGGAGCAATTACACGAATTGGCCATATAGTTGGATACCGGCTGATACGGAAAGTCCGACCTATGTAACCACGCTCGCTGCCCCATATAAGATTTCATATTCGCCATATCAATATCGAGATACCAATTCGAGTTCGGGCTATATCCAGACGGGTTATAGAGTAACTGGCGAGTTCAAAGTGGAAAATCGCAAAGAGATTTTGGAGACGGCCGGCATTTTGTTCAATGGTGAGTATCGAGAAAACTTGCTAACGCGCGAAGTCTATGATTATGTGGAGAAATGGACGCGAACATCGAGTAATGCGAAGTCGGGCCTCTATTGCTACAATTTTTGTTTATCTAGTGATTCGCGCAAATATCAGCCATCCGGTGCGATAAATATGTCGAAGTTTAAGACAATTGAGATAGAAGTGAATACTTATGTGCCGCCGGTGAATCTTGACCGAGTCCAATATGATGTTATTTGTAATGCGGATGGTGTGGTTATTGCGACAAATAGTCCGGGGCAGGGTGGGTCGTGGTATATGTATGAGTACAACTATAATATGGTGCTTTTTGAAGAGAGGTACAATGTGCTGTCTTTTATTGGTGGATATTGTGGGTTGATGTATGCGCGATAAGGTGTGCATTCGCAACGCATTTGCTATATATGCGATAAAAGAGTAAATCGAATATATATACTACTATATTAATGACGACGGAATGGGTTAATGGTGATGATGGTATCGGGGTTTTACCAAAATCCAAAGCAAAATGGACTGGATTAATAATAGACCCGATTTCCTCTATTTATGATAAGGTTATAGAAGATATTGAAACGGAATATGATAGTTATGCGGCGGCGTTTGCTTCGTGGACTGATAGCGAACCCGATGTCAAAGGTGGTCCTACGGTCAAAGGCAGACCCGATGTCAAAGGTGGTCCTACGGTCAAAGGTGGTCCTACGGTCAAAGGTGGACCTACGGTCAAAGGTGGACCTACGGTCAAAGAAGGATTCGAATATGAAATCGACAATACACCTATTTATGCTACACCAGATGTCGAACAAGAAAAAAAGGACGAGCAAGAACAAGAACAAGAAGAACCAATTAAAGATGAAACCGCGCCGCCAAAAATGACGGATGCCGAAAAATCCAATTTATGGGAATCTATTACCAATATTGTAATCCAGATTATTACAGTTCTAGCAACATTGTTTGTTTCATACAACCTCTATTACAATATGAAAAAAACGGGGAAACAAATCGATTTTTACAATGGACTCAACTTCTTAACATTTGGTCCCTTTTATATTCTGACAAACGCCATGTTGAAAACCGTCAAGTTTTTCGATGATGCGATGACCGATGTTATTCCAAACTTTTTACAAAAACTCATCAGTTATACAAACATATTTAGTGATCGAACCATGTTCATCATGCTTTTTATGATTTCCTCTATTATTGTGAATTATTTAAAGGGCGAAATAACCAGAATATACAATTTTCTTTTTGAGAATCCACTCACCGGAAAATCCTTGTACAAGTTCTTGTTTAAAACGGAGGGCAATGCCACGGTTTCCGGATTACACAAATCCGTTTTTATCTATTATTATTTGTTCAATAACTTTTCTATTTGGGATTCTGACGCGGGTATTGTCTACAATACTGGAATGATATTTTTCAAATCCATTGGTTTCATTTTATGGCTGATTTTTGTGATTGTTTGTTTTGCCGCGATTTTCAAACCGATGTTGTCTTTTACCACGTTCATTCATTTTTTTATTGTGTTTTTCTATTCCATGTTTTGTATTCCATATGACACCAAATCGTGGAGTATCAAAAATACAATCAATATTATGCGGAGCATGAGTTTTGATATGAATATCAACAGTGTATTGTTTGACCCTTATACGGACAATGAATATAAGCAAATGTTCGAAAGCGGATACAAGGGGTTGTTCAAAATGGTGCCTTATGGAATCATGATATACGCTTTCGCCGTGGTAATACCGGACATCTTGAAAATCAATGTGGATGCCGCCAAATGGACGATGCTTGGACTGGCAATCGCATCAATAATCGGAATCGGTATAAGCGGCTTACGCGAATACTTTATTGTGAATAAAATCATCAAAGATGTGAAAACCGCAATTGACGACCAAATCGATGACTTCAAGAGCATCGACTGGGATGGTATCACGGCCGACCAGGCACGGCTCATTGAGCATTTGAAACTTGATAGTGAAAAGGTCCGTCTAAACCATTAAAAATGTGTGTAATTATTCAATGATGTAAATACGCAACAATATAAAGATATTTAATCAATGAATATACTGATTCAATATGGTGAAGCCAAAACCCCATGCGACGGCTCTGAAAAAACGATATTACCCATTGGTGAGTGTTTGTACGCCGACCTACAATCGCCGCCCCTTTATCCCGACCATGCTCGCGTGTTTCGCGCACCAGACTTATCCCAAGGACCGCATCGAATGGATTATTGTGGATGATGGAACCGACAAAGTCCGCGACGTGATTGAGGCAGCCGGTGTTCCGCAAATCAAGTATTTCGCGTTGCCGGATAAGTTGCCACTCGGGGCCAAGCGCAATTTCATGCATAGTCACTGTAAGGGGTCGATTATTGTCTATATGGATGACGACGACTATTACCCACCAGAGCGCATTTCGCACGCGGTGACGACGCTCCAGGAGAATCGCGACGCCATGTGTGCGGGTTCAAGCGAAATCTATATTTATTTCAAGCACATTAAAAAGATGAAGCAGTTTGGACCCTATGGTCCGACCCATGCGACGGCGGGGACGTTTGCTTTTCGCTCCGAGTTGCTGAAGACCTCGCGCTACGATGAGACCGCGGCGGTGGCGGAAGAGAGGGCGTTTCTCAAAGACTATACCGTGCCGTTTGCGCAGTTGGACCCGATGAAAACCATTTTGGTGTTTTCGCATGAACACAACACGTTCGATAAGCGGAAGCTTCTCGAGAATCCTCACCCGGATTTTATCAAGGATACGCCGAAAACGGTGAATGACTTTATCAAGCTGGATAAGGAGCGCGATATCAAGAAGTTTTTCATGGAAGAGATTGATGGGTTGTTGTTGAATTATGCGCCGGGTGAGCCCAAGATGAAGCCGGATGTGTTGAAACAAATCTCGGAAATCGAGGCGTCGCGGGCCAAGATTATGATGGAGGAACAGGCGAAGGGAGTGGGACAAATCATGATGAATCAGCCGGGGAAGGAGCCGGTTGCGCTCACCATACCGCAGATCGCGGAATTGTTGCGAAATCAGCAAGATGTGATTGCGCAACAAGAGGGGCGTATTCGTGAACTGGAGTTTATGAACAAGCAGTTACAGGCGATTATAGTGGAGAACGCGAAGCAAATGGTGCCGGCGGTACAGACTCCTGCGGTACAGAGGCCTGCGACAACACCGATGGTACAGCCTCCGGTACCTCCTACAGTTTCATCCAAATCTGAACCACTCTTTCGAATCGATGACATGGCCATTTTTTCTTAGTTTTGCCAATACCATAATATCCTCTATCGATTGGATATTATGAAATCTATTTATAGTGTCAGGGGCAAACGGTTTGCTTATACGATGGCAAACAACGCGGCTTTATATCCCATCATCCTCCAAGTCATCAATTTCGATTTTCTTCACGTTTTTATCTAAATACCGGTACATCCGCTTAATATCCAGCTTGCTGATTTCGTACGTTTCAAACAACTTGTCGAGCGCATTCAGTGTCGCCGTGCTCTCCACAATATCCACATTTTTCGCCGAATAAAACACTCGCATTTCGTGGAAAAACGGTATCAAGTCCTTCTTGTCAATATCGAGTTTCTGGCACAAATCATAGATGAACTCGATGTTATTATATTCCGTCGAATACTTGGTCAATACCTTGGTGAACCGGACTTCCGGTAGCACGCGCTCGCCAATCACCTGGTGGAATATCCGGTTGTTATTGAACGTCTTCATCAAGCTGCTCATTTCATTGAAATGCCAAATCTGGTTCTGAAACGTGATGCGGTCGATGTAGTCGGCAAAACACGTATTCTCCAAGAACCGCAGATAAAACGGCAGTGCGATTCGCGGATCTTTCGGCAACACATCTACCACATTTTCGTGGAACAACAACGCGACTGTGGTGCGGTCGGTCTCATTGAGCACCACATTGTGTTCGTCAATACTGTATGGATGCCGGATAAGAGAGGTCGTTATTTTGGTCGTATCCTCGTTGAAGGTCTTCACATTCAGGATGTTTTGAAGAACGGACGCGTCAATCATGTCGGGATTCGTCTCGTACAGGCGCTGGAGAAATCCGAGCTTGCGCATATCGCCGATGGCGTAATTGATTATGGTGGCCTTTTTATCCGCCGGCATTTGGGGGTAAAAATGGTCGAGCAGTTTGGCCATTTGGGGGTCCGTCGGTGTTTTGAGTTCGAACACATTACACACTTTCATAAGCTCTTTGATTTTCTTGTCGATGTTGTAGTTGCCAATACAGATGATGGGGTTCATCGTCATGCTTTCGAGCTTCTGTTTTTTCGTTTTTTTCTGGCGAATCAGTTTGATGAGGGCGGTCAACCCGCCTTTGTCGCCGCTGTTCATTCCGTCGATTTCGTCCATGACGATGGCGATTTTCTTGATGCGGCGATGCATCATATCCAGCACATTACACGACGAAATATTGTCGCTCGTTATGTTTTCGATGAGCGATTTGTTGCGAACATCGCCGGCGTCATAATGAATGACATCGTAGTTCATCGATTTCAATATATTGATGACGAATTGGGTCTTGCCAACGCCGGATGAACCATAGATATAGAACCCCTTTTTGAATGTTGGATTGGCGTGGTCTTTTGAAAATGCCGTCAACACTGCTTTTATGTTTTCGGCGATGGCGTCCCTTTCAAAAATGGTGTTTAATAATTCGGTATTCATTGTCCTGGTTAATTAAAATAGTTTGCCATATGTTTATGTTGATTTGAACGAATAGTGTTTGTTCGTACAAAGCGGTGAAGATACCGCGCCATTGGAGAATTAAATTGTCCCATTTTAATTCGTCAATGAAGTAAAGCGTTTAACTTATGGTTTATAGGCCAAATGAACTGAAGTCGGTTGTTACCGGGCGGAAATTGCTTCCCTTCGATTGGAGCGCGCCGTTGTATGTGTATGGGTCAATCACCCCCGACCGTTGACCACCTGCGTTAGAGGTTCCCATCGGCGGGTTACCCATCGGCGGGGTTCCCATCGGCTGATAGATTCCCGTGTTGTTGCTTCCTGGTCGCGGGCCTCTATATGATTGCTCATAACCAGTGCGTCTCGGGTCTGATGATAACAAATTGCTCACGCCGGAACCGGCAGAATATAACAAATTGCCGGTAGTGTTTACGACATTGCCTGCGGTATCAAAGGTTCTGTCCACAATGTTTCCAGCGGTGTCAAATGTTCGATTCACGATGTTGCCCGCGGTATCTACGGTCTTGCCCACGATGTTGCCCGCGGTACCTATGGTTTTACCAGCCAAGTCCGCCGCAATAGCACCTGTACCAACTGTTGTAAGTCCAGCGATAGCCGCAGTGTTGGTAATTGTTTGTCCCGCACTTTGGCCAATCGATGCGGCAGCAGATGATGGACCCTTTACACCGTCTACAGAGGAACTCTTTAGTGCAAGAGATGAACCATCAGATGCCATTGAACCGGAACCGCCATGGCCACCGCAATTGGTGCATGCTCCACCTTGGCATGCTGGGCAAGATGGGCACACCGGCGGCACGATTTGTGTCTTCAACATGTAGTCATTGGAAAGACCCCCAACTGCGTTGGAATTGAAATAACTCCACCACTTCCAGAAGTCGCCATAGTTACCGGATATGTCAGGTGTATTTCCAGATGCGTCACCACTCGGAGTAGCAGACGATGTCGCAGAAGTTGTAGGAGAAGTCCAAACGCCACTTGATGTAAATCGAACCGTCTTCTTAATGGGAATGTACCCACTGGCATTGCGGTTTTCAAAAACGACAATCAGGGTATTTTCGCCGCTTGGCCAATACATCACCGTGTTTTTGTTGGCATGGTCTTGAACAAAGAATGGCTTGCTCACCGATTTACTGAACGATTGTAAAATATAGGGCGCACTCGATGCTTGGGCGTCGGCAACATTTGTTAATGTGACGTTTGGCGTGGAATCATCTTCGCGTTTATCTTCGCCACTTCTAAAATACACGTCGATTGTTTTGGGCGTCGTGGTTGGCGTGATAATCAGCAAGTTTCCATTTGCGATATCATACTTGATTGTGCTGGTGATTTGATATACAGGTCGACTAGGGTGATACACTGGCTCAACCAACGATTTATCGTCATATCCATCGTTTGTTTGTTGAGGATAAGAATTGGTGACATAAATATCGGTATTTGAATCGCCATCCACACCAGTGAAGTCGAAGGATATATTGGGGTTAATAGAACCAGTGTAAAAAGCACCAGAAGCATGCTTAACTGCGCCCGAGTATGAATTACCTCGACTGGCAAAGCTATTGCCCTGAGCATCCGATGCGAATGAGTTGCCGCTGGTAGTGATACCCGTAATATCCATTACGTAAATATAGGTATTTGAGCCCCATGTGAAATAATTCACCTGGTTGCTGCCGGATTTATATGACCATGCGACATCAGTTGTGTCCAAAGTCGATTTGCGACTTTCGGGGGTGACTTGGTTAATTGCCTCGGCTTTGGATACGCCATTTTCACTTCTATCTACGGTATTGTTCTCGTATTTGACAATCTGATTGTTGGCGACATTTTTTCGGGGGACAATTTCGATTGACTTGATATTCTTGCCATCGGCGTCGACAGACCCAGCATTTGTATACGCGTCTTTCGTATAAACTACAACGACGTTTCCGTTGCGCGGGTCATAATAAATATCGTCGTAAATCTTGGTTACCGGATTTTCAGAACTGTAGATGCCCACGGTTTTGGTAGAAAATAGCGCACCGCTATGGTTGTATGTGATGAACCCCTCTCTGTTCATATAATTTTTAATCATCGCAGATAGCGCCAAAACTACGAGCAATATTATAAATAAAATCAATGGACTAAGCTTGAACTCCATATTTGCGCAAATATATATTCTACAACGAAAAATAATAGTTTATCGAATGTATCTGTTAAATCCAAATAAAGGTTTGACACGATTATTCTTAGAATGGAATCGATTGTTGCTAAAAAACCTCGTGCGGTACGTGTGCCGCTGTTGCCCTTCAAAGATGTGGCAAATCAGTTTGAAATTGGCATTGATGAAGCGGGGCGTGGACCCTTGTTTGGGCGAGTCTATGTTGCGGCGGTAGTATTGCCTAAGG
>JACCDK010741712.1_pt1 | contig 27257 bp, 25 predicted proteins | sample 7445871 | NCBI WGS metagenome assembly JACCDK01 (sample SAMN15323436, study PRJNA562643) | freshwater metagenome | isolation source: river surface water | place: USA:Blue River Watershed | collected 2017-08-15 | reverse complement strand
GCTCTGTCCCTTACCGAATGACCTTGGGGACAGATCTTTAGCTCTGTCCCCAACCGATTAGGACAAAAATCATGTCGATCTACATCAACAAAGACACCAAAGTCATCACCCAGGGCATCACCGGCAAGACCGGCCAGTTCCACACCGAGAAGTGCCAGGAATACGCCAACGGCAAGAACTGCTTCGTCGCCGGCGTGAACCCCAAGAAGGCCGGCGAGAAGATCTTCAACATCCCGATCTACGCCTCGGTCAAGGAAGCCGCCTCGCAGACCGGCGCCACCGTCTCCGTGATCTACGTGCCGCCCGCAGGCGCGGCTGCCGCGATCTGGGAAGCCGTCGAGGCCGACCTGGACCTGGCGATCTGCATCACCGAAGGCATTCCGGTCAAGGACATGCTCGAAGTGCGCAACAAGATGAAGGCCAAGGAAGCTGCCGGCGGCAAGCGCACTCTGCTGCTGGGCCCCAACTGCCCGGGCCTGATCACCCCCGACGAAATCAAGATCGGCATCATGCCGGGCCATATCCACAAGAAGGGCCGCATCGGCGTGGTGTCCCGCTCGGGCACGCTGACCTATGAGGCTGTGGCGCAGCTCACCGAGCTGGGCATCGGCCAGTCCAGTGCCGTGGGCATCGGCGGCGACCCGATCAACGGCTTGAAGCACATCGACGTGATGCAGGCCTTCAACAACGACCCCGATACCGACGCTGTCATCATGATCGGCGAGATCGGCGGCCCCGATGAGGCGGACGCCGCCCGCTGGTGCAAGGCGAACATGAAAAAGCCGGTGGTCGGCTTCATCGCGGGCGTCACCGCGCCCCCCGGCAAGCGCATGGGCCATGCCGGCGCGCTGATCTCCGGCGGCGCCGACACGGCGGATGCCAAGCTCGCGGTCATGGAAGAGTGCGGCTTCAAGGTGACGCGCAATCCCTCGGAGATGGGCCGCCTGCTCAAGGCGCTCCTGTAAACCCTGTTCTCCGGGTTTGCCCGGGCCCACAGGCCCGCGCAATGAAGGGCCGCTTGTCTTCGTGGACAATCGGCCCTTTCGTTTCTTTACAGCCCAGACCTTCGGGCCCGTGCCCCCGCCCCACCATGGAAGCATTGACCACCGCCTCGTTCTGGATCGCCGTCGGCCAGATCATCCTTATCGACATCCTGCTGGGCGGCGACAACGCCGTCGTCATCGCGCTGGCCTGCCGTGGCCTGCCGCCCAAGCAGCGGCGCCTGGGCATCATCTACGGCACCGCCGGTGCCATCGGCCTGCGCGTCATCCTCATCGCCTTCGCCCTGGCCCTGCTGACCGTGCCCTACCTGAAGCTGGTCGGCGCCCTGCTGCTGCTCTGGATCGGCGTGAAGCTGCTCGCCCCCCAGGAGGAGGAAGAGCACGGCAACATCAACGCCTCGGACAAGCTCTGGGGTGCAGTCAAGACCGTGATCGTGGCCGACCTGGTCATGAGCGTGGACAACGTGCTGGCCATTGCCGGCGCCGCCGAGAGCGCGGGCAGCCACCAGCTGCCCCTGGTGATCTTCGGCCTGCTGGTGAGCATTCCCATCATCGTGGCGGGCAGCCAGATCGTGCTGAAGCTGATGGACCGCTTCCCCTGGATCATCACCGCCGGCGGCATGCTGCTGGGCTGGATCGCCGGCCAGATGGCCTACACCGACCCGGCGGCCAAGCCCTACCTGCCCGACGTCAAGGCCTGGGAGTACAGCGCGGCTGCAGCCGGTGCCTTGGTCGTGCTGTTCATCGGCAAGGTGATCTACCGCCGCAGCGCCCCGCCCGAAGCCGCCTGACGCGGTCCGCACCGCGCCCTGCGGGACGGGCGCGGGCTTGGCGGTCATCCCGCCGGGACGCATTGCTTGTCCCCGCCGGCGGGCCCTGCTAGCTTGGGGCGCTCGATGCCCGCCCTGCCTGTTCCCGGCGCCCGTCGCCTGCCTCGCATCCTCCTGGCCCTGCTGCCCCTGGCCTGGGTGCTGCTCCACGCGAGCGTGGGCGGGGGCTGGCAGGGGCTTGAGCGGCTCGACGCCTTGTTGCAGGACACCCGAACCCGCCTGACGCTGCCGCGCACGCTGGATACCCGGATCGTCATCGTCGACATCGACGACCGCAGCCTGGCCGAGGTCGGGCGCTGGCCCTGGCCGCGCGATCAGCTGGCGCGCCTGGTGGACGAACTGTTCGACCGCCAGGAGGTGGCCCTGCTCGGCTTTGGGCGGGTGTTCGACGCGCCCGACGACAGCTCGGGCCTGGCCCGCCTGCGCCAACTGGCCGACCAAGAGCTGCGCGGCGTCCCGGCCTACGCGCAGCAGCTGCGCGCCTTGGCCCCCCGGCTGGACCATGACGGCCGGTTCGCCGAGTCCTTGCGTGACCGCCCGGTGGTCTTGTCTTACCACCTCACCCGTGAAGCGCCCGGCCACACCGCGGGCGTGCTGCCCGCGCCCGTGCTGACTGCAGACAGCCTGCGCGGCCATGCCGTGAAGGTGACCCCATGGTCCGGCTACAGCGCGAACATTGGCCGCCTCGCGCAGGCGGCGCCCGCCGCCGGTTTCCTGGAGCCCCATACCGACCCCGACGGCCTGGTGCGCGCGGTGCCCTTGCTGGCGCAGTTCGAGGGGCACTACCACGAGGCCCTGGCCCTGGCCATGTACCGAGTGCTGCTGGGGCTCCCGCCGATCGAGCCCGGGTTTGCGCAAGCGGGGTTCCCGGCGCGGTTCCATGGCCTGGAGCGACTGGTCCTCTCATCGGGCGCCAGCACCGTATCGATCCCGGTGTCCGAGGGGGTGACCGCGCGCCTGCCGTTTCGCGGGCCCGGCGGTGCTGCGGGGGGCTCGTTCCGCTATGTGTCGGCGGCTGACCTGCTGGCGGGTCGGCTGCCCGCCAGCAGTCTGCAGGGGCAGCTGGTGCTGGTGGGCGCGACCGCAGCGGGTCTGGACGCGCGCTTGGCCACACCGGTGGGCGCCCACTACCCTGCCATTGAGGTGCATGCGACCTTGTTGTCCGGCCTGATCGACGGCCGCCTGCCGGTGCGGCCCGATTACGCCTCGGGCTACGGACTGCTGGTGCTGATCGGTGCGGGGTTCTTGCTGGCCCTTGGCCTGCCAGCGCTGTCCGTGGTCCGGGGTATCGTGCTGTTCGTGGTTGTGATGGTCGCCATCGTGGGGCTGAACGTCTGGTTGGCGGTGATGGCGGACCTGACTCTGCCCCTGGCGCCCGCGCTGTTGATGGCGACGGCTAGCTTCGTGTTAAGCCTGGGCTACGGGGTGGTGCAGGAGCGCCGCCGGCGTCAGGCGCTGGCCCGCGTGTTTGGCGCGGAGGTCTCTCCCGAGTTGGCGCAGGAGATGCTGGCCGACGGCCCTGAACCCGATGTGCAGGCCGTGCGCCGCGAGCTCACGGTGATGTTCTGCGACATCCGGGGCTTCACGCGGCTTTCGGAAGTGCTGGATCCGCCGGCGCTACAGGCGCTGCTGCAGGGCGTCCTGGGCGAGCTCTCGCAGGTGATCGGCCGGCATGGCGGTACCGTCGACAAGTACATCGGCGACTGCGTGATGGCCTTCTGGGGCGCGCCCGTGGACCAGCCCGATCATGCCCATCGGGCGGTGGTGGCGGCCCTGGAGGTGTCGCAGGCGGTGCGCGCGATCAATGCCCGTCACCTGCAGCAAGGGCTGCCCGCGATCGAGGTAGGGATCGGCCTGAACACGGGGGCCGTGTGCGTGGGGGACATGGGGCCGCCCGCGCGCCGCGCCTACACCGTGGTGGGCGAGGCGGTGAACTTCGCGGCGCGGCTGGAGCGGTGGTCGGTGCGGTACGGCGTGACCGTGGTTGCGGGCGAGGCGACGCAGCGCGCGGTGCCGCAGGTGACCTGGCAGGAGCTGGACCGAATTCGTCCGAGGGGGCGGGCGCATGCCGTATCGGTGTACACGGTCCCACCCTGGGACCCGCAGCGGGAACAGGTCGACACCGAGGCACTTCGGACCTGGTCAGCTTTCCTCAAGGCGTACCGGGCGCAGGACATGGCTTCGTGCGAGCGGCTGCTGGCCAGCCTTGCGCAGGCACCGGTCGTGCCGTCGACGCTGTGGGCGCTGTACGCGCAGCGCATGACCGCCCTGCAAGGCCGGCCCCTGGACCCTCGGTGGGATGGCGTGACGCCAGCTGACGCAACATGACGGACGGCGTGCGCGAGGGTGGCGCTTGATGTAAATCAAAAGAACGATTTGATATTCTTCGGCAGTTGGCGGAGCAGTTGTGGATGTCAACCGAATTCATCAAACAGGGAAAAACGGAGGATTTATGAAACGACGTCTACAACAAGGCTTCACCTTGATCGAACTGATGATCGTGGTGGCGATCATTGGCATTTTGGCAGCGGTGGCGCTGCCGGCTTATCAGGACTACACGGCACGGGCGCGCATGGCCGAGGTGGTCTTGGCTGCAGCGCCCTGTCGAACGGTTATCAGTGATGTGGTTCAGGCGGGTGTGAATCCGTTGCCCAACCCGGGAGCGTGGGGCTGTGAGGCCTCTGCACCGAGTCGGTTTGTCCAGACAGTCACCACCGGCGGAGATGGCACGGTGTTCGTGCAGACCCGTGGCTTCAACGATGCCGATCTCGATGGACGTTGGATACAGGTTTCCCCCCGCACGGCTGCGGGAGTAGCACTCTCGGCCAGCGGGGTGCAAACCATCGCTACTTGGGTCTGTGGTCCTGCTTCCGGCGCGGCGAGTGCCTTGCCCGCCCGAGTCCTGCCCGGCTCCTGCCGTTGATTTAGGACTGCTGCAGCGCGGTCGTCAGCGCCTGCGATGATTCACGGGTGGACACACCTTTGATTCATCCCATGTCTAGGCGCCCGGCGCAGGGTTTTTTCCAGCTGGCTCTCGGCACAGCCCTCGCCCTGGCCTGGATCCTCAACCCCTACTACGGCCCCTCGCCCATCATCGTGCAGGCCCTCATCGCCGGTGCGGTGGTCCTGCTCTGGTTCCTGCTGCGCCCCGCCCTGCCCCAGTCGGCGGCGGGGCTGCTGGCCGTTTCGTGGTTGGCCGCCGCGCTGTTCAACGCAGGTGTCGGGCTGGCCCAGTACGCCGGGCTGATCAACGAGAGCACTCTGTGGTTCAGCGCCTCCCTGGGTGGCGAGGTGTACGGCAATCTGCGTCAGCGCAACCAGTTGGCCACGCTGCTGGCGATCGGGCTGGCCAGTGCCTTCTATCTGCTCACTCAAGTCCAGGGCCGTGCCCGCGCGGGGTTGGCTGCTGGCGTGGCGCTGCTGTCGGTGGTCTGCGCCCTCACTTCTTCGCGCACCGGCATGCTGCACTGGATCGTGCTGTGCGGTGTGGCCCTGCTCGTGCCGCTGTGGGGCGCACCGGGGTGGTGGCGCCGCTGGGCCGTGCTGGCGGCGGGCAGCTATGGCATCACCATGGCGCTGGCGCCCAAGATGATCGAGCGTGTGGCGGGCGGCGAGAGTTGCGTCAGCCGCAAGGTGCTCTGGCAGAACGCACTCCACTTGTCGAGCGAGCGCCCGTGGACCGGTTGGGGCCCGGGCATGCTGGACTATGCCCACTACGCCACGCTCTATCCCGGCGAGCGTTTCTGCCTGATCGTCGACAACGCGCACAACCTCATCCTGCATGCTGCAGTGGAGCTGGGCTGGCCTTTCGCGTTGCTGCTGCTGGGCGCGTTGATCGCGCTGGTGGTCTTCGGCCGGCCGTGGCGCGAGCGGGCCCCGTACCGGCTCCTGGGGTGGGCGGTGGGGGGCTTGATCCTGCTGCACAGCTTCGTTGAATATCCCCTGTGGTACGGCCCCTTCCAGGTGGCGCTGCTGCTGGCGGCCGTGCTGCTGTGGCCGCGCCGCGTACCTGCCGCGCCCGGCCCGATGCCTCGCGCCTGGCGCGCGGGGTGGGTGCTGGGCGCCGTGGCCCTGGGCTATGTGGCGTGGGACTACCACCGCATCTCGCAGATCTATCTGCCGCTGGAGGAACGCAGTGCGTTCTACCCGGTGTCAGGCAGCGTTACCGCGCAGGGCAGTGTGCTGTTCAAGGGGCAGGTGGATTTCGCCACCTTCACCACCAGGCCACTCACGCAGGCCAACGCGGCGCGCATGGCCGACCTGGGCGAGCGTGTGCTGCATTACTCGCCCGAGCCGCAGGTGGTCGAGAAGCTGATCAACGCGCTCCTGCTCCTGGGCGAAAAGGAGCGGGCGGCCTGGCACCAGGCCCGGTTCCAGGCGGCCTTCCCCGACGAGTATGCGCAGTGGGCCAGCCGACCGCGTGCCGCAGTGGCGGCCAGCGCCCCCGCTCCGTGAGAGGGCCCGGGGGCAGCCCGCCTGCGTGCCCCGAGCGTGAGGGGGCCTGCACGCGCGGCGCGTTCAGGCCGGGGCGAGCAGTTCGGCGGGCAGGTTCAGCACGAAGTCATTGAAGGTGCGCGCGTCGCGGCCGGGCTTCATGTGGTCACGCATGTGGGCCCCTGCGCTGGCGGCGTCCCGCGCGCGGATCGCGTCGAGCAGAACCTGGTGCTGCTCGAAGGATGCATGGAGCTGACCCAGGGCGCCGAAGGCATGGCGCCGGTACACGCCCGTGCGAAAGCGGATGCGCATCACCTGCTGGCGCAGGTAGGGGTTGCGGCTGCCCTGGTAGATCTGCTCGTGGAACTGCAGGTTGATCGCTTGCCAGCCAGTGAGGTCCTCACGGGCCACGACGTCGCGGCTGCGCTCGTGCAAGGCCACCAGCGCCTGGACCTCGTCGTCGGACATGCGCTCGCAGGCCAGGCGCACGGCGACGGCCTCCAGCTCGGCCAACAGCTCCCACAGGCTCAGGAGCTGCTGCAGGTTCATCTTCGCGACGATGGGGCCGCCGCGTGGCAGGTTGCTCACCCAGCCCTGGGCCTGCAACTGGATCAAGGCCTCGCGTACCGGGGTGCGGGAGACGCCGAAACGCTCGGCCAGGGCGACCTCGTCAATGGCATCGCCCGGCAGCAGACCGCCGTTGGAGATCGCTTCCTCCAGGTGCAGGCGGATCTGGTCGCTGACTTTCATGCAGATGCGGGCGGGGTGAGGTTCGGGCCGGGCAGGGTTTTAACTATATCTCGATGGATTGCGCGGGATACTGAATTGAACTATAAATATATTTATGACTGTTCAGTTTTTGAAAACCGCCTGAAGACGCTGCCATGCCCAAGATTCAGGCGTCTCCCGCCCTCTCGCGCTTCAAGGTGCTGGACCTGTCCCGGGTGCGGGCGGGTCCCAACTGCGTCCGGATCCTGACGGACTTTGGCGCCGACGTGATCCGGGTCGAGCCGCCGGCTGGGGTGGACCCCAATGAGGCGATGTTCGCGGCCAACCGCCAGGGGGGCGACTTCCAGAACATCAACCGCAACAAGCGGTCGATGACCCTGAACCTGAAGAAGGACGGGGCGATGGACATCCTCAAGAAGATGATCGCCACCGCCGACGTGCTGGTCGAGAACTGGCGGCCCGACGTCAAGGCGCGTCTGGGCCTGGACTACGAATCGCTCAAGGCGATCAACCCGCGCATCATCCTGGCGAGCATTTCCGGCTTCGGCCAGGACGGCCCCTACGCCTGGCGCCCCGGCTTCGACCAGATCATCCAGGGCATGGGCGGTCTCATGAGCGTGACTGGCGAGAAGGCGCACGGACCGGTACGTGCGGGGCTGGCGGTGGCAGACCTGAGCGCTGGCCTGTACTGCGCGATCGGCATCCTGGTGGCGCTGATCGAGCGCGAGCAGTCTGGCCAAGGCCAGTGGGTGCAAAGCTCGCTGCTGCATTCGCAGATCGCCATGATGGATTTCCAGATGGCGCGTTACCTCAACGACAACGACGTGCCGGAGCAAGTGGGCAACAACCACCCCACCAGCTCGCCGATGGGCCTGTTCGAGGCCAGCGACGGCTCGTTCAACCTGGGTGCGTCGGGCGAGGGCAACTGGAAACGCTTTTGCGACGCGCTGGGCAAGCCCGAGTGGCTGGCCGATCCGCAGTTCGCGACCGAGCCGCTGCGCGTGACTCACCGCGAGCGCCTGAACGCGTTGATCGCGGACGAATTCCGTGGCAACACCGTCACCCATTGGGTGGACCTGCTCAATGGCGTGGGTGTGCCGGCCGGGCCCGTCTACACCGTGCCGCAGGTGTTCGAGGACCCGCAGGTGCAGCACCTGCAGGTGACCGAGACCCTGCCGACCTCGTTTGGTCGGGACATGCAGTACATCACCCAGCCGGTCGTTCTCAGTCGCACACCCTCGCAGGTGGTGGCGCCGGCGCCGGGCTGGGGCGAGCACACCGACGAGACGCTGCGAGATCTGGGCTATGACGCGGCGACCATCCAAGACCTGCACGCGCGAGGGGTGGTGTGAGCGAAGGCGCGATCCACGTCGAGTGCCAGGACTTTGTGGCGCGCGTCACGATCAGTGACGTGGCACGCCACAACGCGATGAGCCTGTCGATGTGGGAGGGGCTGCGCGATGCGTTCGCGCGGATCGACGCCGACCGCGCGGTGCGCGTGTGCGTGCTGCGTGGCGCCGGCGACAAGGCCTTTGTGTCGGGTGCCAACATCAGCGAATTCGAGACGCAGCGAAGCAGCGACGACGCGGTGGCCCACTACAACGCCGTGGTCGCCCAGACGCAGGCGGCCATCGTGCGCTCGCGCGTGCCGGTCATCGCTGCGATCAGTGGCATCTGTTATGGCGGCGGTCTGGGCCTGGCGCTCTCGTGCGACCTGCGCTATGCAGCACCGCATTCGCGCTTTCGCATGCCCGCCGCCCGCATGGGGCTGGGCTATGACGTCCAGAACATGCGCAGCATCTTGCACAACCTCGGACCGATCGCCACGGCCGAGGCCTTCTACACCGCGCGGGTCTATGACGCGGTGCAGGCGCGCGAGATGGGCATGGTCAATGCGGTGGTCGACGACGTGTTCGCGCACAGCGAGGCCATTGCACGGGAGATCGCGCACAACGCGCCGCTGACCGTGCAGGCGGCCAAGCAGGCGATCGTCGCGATCCACGAGAACACCGAGGACCTGTCGGCGGTGCATGCCGCCGTGCAGGCGTGTTTCAAGAGCAAGGACTACGCGGAAGGCAGGCTGGCTTTCGCACAGAAGCGTCCCCCTGAGTTCACCGGCCGATAACCTACTGATTACAGGAGCGATCATGAATGTGTTGAAACCCCTATTCGGCCTGGCGCTGTCGTTGACAGCCGGCCTGGCCCTGGCGCTGGGTCCCGCGCCGGCCCCCCTGAAGGACAAGGCCACGCTGACCGTGGGCTTCGTCAAGGTGGGCCATCTCTCGCCCATGCTGATGATCGAAGAAGAACTGCGCAAGATGAACATCGAGGTCAAGCGCGCCGAATTCGTGCGCTACGCCGATGCCCGCACCGCGCTGCTGTCCAACTCGGTGGACGTGTCGGCCGTGGGCCCTGGCGACCTGGCCATCGTGGCCGCGCAAGGCAGCAAGAACCTGATCGGCCTGACCGGTGTGGGCAGCTCGCCCAAGTACCTGGTGGTGCGCAAGGGCGTGAAGATCGAGGACTGGGGCGACATCGCCGGCAAGAAGATCGCCATTGCCCCGGGCTCCGCGGTGTGGTTCCAGTGGGCCATGACGCTGATCGAGCGAAACATCCCCTACAACTCCTTCACCCCGGTGAACGTGCAGGGCGGCGGTACCGCCTTCGTGCAGGCCATGAAGCGTGGCGACATCGACGCGATGGTCCTGTGGGAGCCCTTCGAGTCGCAAGCCGTGGCCGAAGGTGATGCCGTGTTCGCGCAAAAGCTCGAGTACAGCCAGTCGCGCGCCGTCGGTGCCGAGCTGGGCCTGCTGGCCGCGTCGGGTGAAGCGATGGCGCAGAAAAAAGAACTGGTGCGCCGCTTCCTGTGGGCCTACCTGAAGGCCGAAGAGACGCTGGCCAAGAACCGCGACGCCTTCGCTGACGCCTATTCCAAGTACACCGGCCTGCCGCTGAACGTGACCCGTGAGTCGGCCAAGATCATCAAGCTCGGTGGCGTTCTGAACAAGGACCAGGTCTCGCGCCTGGCCGAAGCCGCCTTCAAGCAGGGCATCGTGCAAAAGGACGTCGCTCGTGAGGCCGCCGCCCTGTACGACGACTCGCTGGTCAACGAACTGAAGAAGTAATCCGGATTCAGGTGCCTGCCATGCCGTCCAGTCCTTTCAAATCCCTCCAGCAGGCCGCCCTCGGGCTGCTGGTGCCCGCCGCGGTGCTGGTGGTGTGGCAGCTCGTGGGCAGCATGCCGAACATGGCTGGCATCCTGCCGACACCCCTGAAAGTGCTCGAAGGCTGGCACACCTGGATCTTCGGTCCGGCCGGAATGGGCCTCAATCCGTACAGCGGCACCTGGCTGTCCAACGTGCAGTACTCCTCGATGCGGGTGGTCCAGGGCTTCGTCCTGGCCGCCCTGATCGGGGTACCGATCGGTTTGTTGATCGGATGGAGCCGCTTGTTCATGCACCTGGTCGATCCCCTGATCCAGAGCCTGCGACCGATCCCGATCACAGCCTGGCTGCCGTTCTCGATCGCGCTGTTCGGGATCCGCGACATGGGCTCGATCTTTCTGATTTTCCTGGGCGGCTTCTACGCCATCGTCGTCAACACCACACAGGGCGCGCGCGATGTCGAGCGCAATCTGATGCGGGCTGCTTTGATGATGGGCGCGAGCCGGCGCCAGCTGCTTTACCGGGTGGTGCTGCCGGCGGCAACACCGTCCATCTTCACCGGCCTGCGCATCGGCCTGGGCATTTCCTGGACCGCGGTCATCGTCTCCGAGATGGTGGCGGTGAAGTCGGGCCTGGGCTACGTGCTGTGGGACGCTTATTACGTGGGCCGCATGGATATCGTGCTGGCCGACATGGTCTCGATCGGCATCATGGGCTTCCTCAGTGACCGCCTGATCGTCTTCATCGAACGCAAGATCCTGGTCTGGCGCATCCTGCAAAGCCACTGATTGCCATGTCGAATATTTCCATCCAGGATCTTTACAAGACCTACCCGGGCACGCCGCCCGTGAAGGCGCTGGACAACATCAGCCTGGACGTGGCGCCGGGCGAGCTGGTCGCCCTGCTCGGTCCTTCCGGCTGCGGCAAGTCCACGCTTTTGAATTTGATCGCCGGTTTCGAAGCTCCCAGCCAGGGACGCCTGCAGGTGGACGGCCAGCCGGTTGTCGCCCCGGGTCCGGAGCGCGGTGTGGTGTTTCAGGAGGCGGCCCTGTTCCCCTGGCTGAGTGTCTGGGAGAACGTGATCTTCGGGCCCAAGGTGCAAGGCATGGCGCGCAGCGAATACGAGGACCGCGCGCACGAGATGCTCAAGATCGTGGGCCTGGGTGATTTCAAGAACCACCTGCCCGTACAGCTCTCGGGCGGCATGCGCCAGCGCGTGGGTCTGGCACGCATCCTGACCCTGGGCTCGCGCGTGCTGCTGATGGACGAACCCTTCGGCGCGCTGGACGCGCAGACCCGCCTGACGATGCAGGAGCTGCTGCTCTCGGTGTGGCAGCAGCTCAAGCCGACGATCATCTTCGTGACGCACGACATCGACGAGGCGATCTTCCTGGCCAGCACGATCTACGTGATGTCGGCCCGACCGGGCCGGATTCAAAAGCGCATCGAGGTGCCGCTGTCGCGCCCGCGGACGGTGGCGGACACGGCCAGCGAGACGTTCTCGGCGCTCAAGCTCGACATCCTCAACCTGATTCGGCACTGAGATGGCCAACCCCCGCATTCCCTATCGCTTCTCCGGCGACGGCCCGGTACTCAAGCCGCCCGAGCAGGGCGCGATCATGGTGCACCTCGTGGTGAACGTGGAGCACTGGCAGTTCGAGGCGAGCATGCCGCGCACCATCATCACGCCGCCACACGGCAAGGAGACCATCCCGGACGTGCCCAATTTCAGTTGGGCCGACTACGGCATGCGCGCCGGTCTGCCGCGAATGATGCGTGCGATCCAGGAGCGCGGTCTGCCCGCTTCGACCAGCTTCAATGCGGGCGTGATCCAGGCCTATCCGCGTGCCGCGCAGGCCATGCACGCGGCCGGCTGGGAGTTCATCGGCCACGGCGTGCACCAGCGCTCGCTCAATCACAGCGACGGCCCCTCCGAGGAGCAGCTGATCGCGACCAGCCTGGACATGATCCGCGGCCTCACAGGCCAGCGCCCGCGGGGCTGGCTCAGCCCGGGCTTGCGCGAGACGCTGGACACGCCCGAACTCCTGCGCCGCCAGGGCGTCGAGTACGTCTTCGACTGGGTGGTTGATGATGTGCCGCAATGGATGCACACGCGCGAAGGGCCGCTGCTGGCGATGCCCTACAACCTGGAGATCAATGACTCCATCATCTGCGCGATCGAGAAGCACACCAGCGACGAGATGTATGAACGTCTGGCCCGCACCCTGGCCCTGTTCGAGCGCGAGGCCCGCACGCAGCCGCGGGTGCTGGCGCTGGGGTTGCATCCGCACCTGATCGGGGTGCCGCATCGCTTTGGCAGCTTCGAGCGCATGCTGGACCTGTTGATGAAGTCGGCACAGGTGTGCTTCATGACCGGCGGGCAGATCGCCGACTGGTACACCGCACAAGTGCCGCCGCCCGACGCGTTCCCTGGCCTGGCGGGTCATTGAGCGCGCGCCTTCGGCCGTCCCGGCCTGAGCGCCCCGTATTCCTTTTCTTTCAGACACGTCCCCATGCAACTGCAGCTTGAAAACCAACAGGTCATCGTCACCGGCGGCTCCAAAGGCATCGGCCTGTCCATCGCGCTGAATTTCGCGCGCGAGGGCGCTCGTCCCGTTCTGGTCGCACGCCAGGCCTCGACGCTGGCGCAGGCCCTGGACACCTTCGCGCAGGAGGGCCTGCCCGCGCCCGCGACCGCCGAGATCGATTTGTCGGCGCCAGGCTCGGCGCAGGTGCTGTTCGACCGCTTCCCGCAGGCCGACATCCTGGTGAACAACGCCGGCGCGATCCCCGGGGGCAGTCTGCACGATGTGAGCGAAGCGACCTGGCGCAGTTCCTGGGAGCTCAAGCTCTACAGCTATGTCAACCTCACGCGCCTGTACCTGGGCGCGATGGAGTCGCGCGGGCGCGGCGTGATCTGCAACATCATCGGCATGGCTGGCGCGTCGCCGCGCTACGAGTACATCTGCGGCTCGGCCGCCAACGGCGCCCTGATCTCGTTCACCGAGGGTGTAGGCGCGGGCAGCGTGCGCAAGGGCGTGCGCGTGTTCGGCATCAACCCTTCGCCCACGCGCAGCGACCGCATCCAGGGCCTGTTTGAGAAGCAGGCCGAGGCCAAGTTCGGCGACAAGTCCCGCTGGACCGAGATGTCGACCAAGCTGCCCTTTGGCCGACTGGCCGAGCCCGATGAGATCGCCCGCCTGGCGGTGCTGTGCGCCTCGCCGGTGTGCGGCTACCTGAGCGGCACCGTCCTGAACGTCGACGGCGGACAGCAGTTCGCGCCCGCTTGAAGCAGCCCTCCGATATGACCCACGAAGACAACTTTCAATCCCTGCGTGACGGCGTGCGCAGCGTCGTGACCCAGTTCGACTCCCGCTACTGGCAGGAGGTCGATGAGGCGCGCGCCTTCCCGGAAAAATTCGTGAATGCGCTGACCGATGCCGGCTGGCTCTCGGCCCTGATCCCCGAGGAATACGGCGGCTCCAACCTGAGCCTGACCGAGGCCAGCGTGATCATGGAGGAGATCAACCGCGCGGGCGGCAACTCCGGCGCCTGTCACGGCCAGATGTATGTGATGGGATGCGTGGTACGCCATGGCTCCCAAGCGCAAAAGGAGATGCTGCTGCCCAAGATCGCCTCGGGCGAGTTGCGCATGCAGGCGATGGCGGTGACCGAACCCACCACCGGCTCGGACACCACGCGCCTGAAGACGATGGCGGTGCGCAAGGGCGACCGCTATGTGGTCAATGGCCAGAAGGTCTGGACCTCGCGGCTGCAGCACTCCGACTACATGCTGCTGCTGGCGCGCACCACGCCGCTGGCCGAGGTGAAGAAGCGCTCGGAGGGCCTGTCGGCGTTCCTGGTGGATCTGCGCGATTGCGTGGGCAAGAGCATCACCGTGCGGCCGATCCGCAACATGGTGAACCACGAGACCAACGAGATCTTCATCGACAACCTGGAGATCCCGGTCGAAAACCGCATCGGCGAGGAAGGCCTGGGCCTGAAGTACATCCTGGACGGCCTAAACGCCGAGCGCATCTTGATCGCGGCCGAATGCATCGGCGACGGCTACTGGTTTGTCGACAAGGCGCGTGACTACGCCAACGGTCGCCAGGTGTTCGACCGCCCGATCGCCAAGAACCAGGGCGTGCAGTTTCCGATCGCGCGCGCCTACGTGAATGTGGAGGCGGCCAGCCTCATGCGCTACGAGGCTGCGCGCCTGTTCGACGCGCAACAACCCTGCGGCGCGCAGGCCAACATGTCCAAGCTGCTGGCGGCCGATGCTTCCTGGGAAGCGGCCAACGTGTGCCTGCAAACGCATGGCGGCTTCGGCTTCGCCGCCGAATACGACGTGGAGCGCAAATTCCGTGAGACCCGTCTGTACCAGGTCGCGCCGATCTCGACCAACCTGATCCTGTCCTACGTGGGCGAGCACGTGCTGGGCATGCCCAAGTCGTATTGAGCCCGCGGGCTGCCCCATGGCCATCGACCACGCGTACGACACCCTCAAGCTGCAGGTTCTGGACGGCCAGGTCCTGCAGGTGACGCTGGACCGGCCACAAGCTGGTAACGCGATCAACACCCGCATGGGCCAGGAACTGCTGGCGCTGTGGCGGGGGCTGACCGAAGACGCGCAGGGCGTGCGCTGCGTGGTGCTCACCGGCGCGGGCGGGAAGATCTTCTGCGCCGGCGGCGACCTCAAGGAGCGCAACGGGATGACCCGGGCGCAGTGGACGCACCAGCACGAAATCTTCGAGCGCGTGACCTTCGCGATGACCGACTTGCCGCTGCCGCTGATCGCTGCGGTCAACGGCCATGCCTTTGGCGGGGGTCTGGAGATGGCGCTGTGCTGCGACTTCATCCACGCTCACCGCGCAGCCCGCTTTGGCTTGCCGGAGGTGACCCTGGGCATCATGCCGGGCATGGGCGGCACCCAGAACCTGTCACGTGCCCTGGGCGAGCGGCGTGCTCGCGAACTGCTTCTGACAGGACGCCCCTTCACCGCGCAGGAAGCCTTCGAGTGGGGCCTGGTGAACCAGTTGGCGGAGGGCGAAGCGATGCTTGCGGGCGCGCTGGACACGGCCCGCACCATCGCGCGCAATGCGCCCCTGTCCGTGCGCCAGATCAAGCGATCGGTCCGCTACGGCATGCAGATGGACATCCACAGCGCCTACCGCTTCGAGATCGAGGCCTACAACCAGCTGGTGGACACCGAGGACCGGCGCGAGGGCGTGGCGGCGTTCAACGAGAAGCGCCCGCCGGTGTTTCGCGGGCACTGACGCCATGGCCGGTGCGTCGGAGAGTCTGCCGGTCGCGCCCTCGTGGAGCGCCTGGTTGGTGGAGAGCCTGCAGCGGCCCATCAGCGATACCGATCGCACGCGCGCGGCACGGCACCTGATGGACTGGCTGGCCTGCGCGCACCTCGGACGCGTGAGCGAAGTCGGCCAGGCGATGGCACGTTGGGCGGATCGGCAGCCGGCAGGGCCGATCTGGGTCTGCGGCCATGCGGGCTTGCAGGCGGGCGATGCGGCGCGATTCAACGGCAGCCTGGGCAGCGTTCATGAACTCGACGATGTGCACCGCGAGGCGGTGGTTCATCCCGGCGACACCGTCATCCCAGCTGCTCTGGCGGTGGCCCAACGCGAGGGCAGCCGCGCGGACGAACTGCTCGACGCTCTGGTGGTCGGTTACGAGGCCGGCATACGCCTGGGCCTGCTGGCCGGCACCGCGCATTACGCGCACTGGTACAGCACGGCCACCACGGGCGTGTTCGCCAGCGCGATGGCTTGCGCGCGCCTGCTGCGTCTGGCGCCGCCGACCTGGCAGCACGCACTGGCGCTCGCCGGAATGCAGGCCAGTGGTGTCTGGCAATGCCGCGTGGAGCCCGGGCTGGCCAAGCAGGCCGCCACCGGCCATGCGGCCCAGGCGGGCCTGGCCGCCGCAGACCTGGCCGCCGCGGGCGTGACAGGGCCACTGGCCATCCTCGAGGGAGAACACGGCTGGTTGCGAGCCAGCGGTCGTCTGCCGGAAGCGGAGACTGCACGGCAGCACCTGCAGGCTGTGCCCGGTGCCGAGTGGGCCTTGCACACGGTGAGCTTCAAACCCTGGCCGGCCTGCCGCCATGTGCATCCCGCGATCGGATGCGCGCTGCGTGCCCGCGCGAACGGGGTGCAGCCCGAGCAGGTGCGACGACTGGAGCTCGCGACCTATGGCGTCGCCCTGTCCTTTGCCGACCAGCCGGCGCCGGCCACACCCCATGAGGCGCGCTTTAGCCTGCAGCACGCACTGGCCTGGGCTTTGCGCGAGGGGGACTTCTGGCTGGACGCGAGCCGTCCGGCCGCCTTGGCCGATCCGGCCTGCCAGGCCCTGCGGGACCGCGTGCGGGTGCGTTGCGGACCGGCGCAGGAGGCGCGCTATCCGCAGCGTTTCAGTGCGCACCTGACGGTGCATCTGGAGGACGGCACGATCCGTGAGTTCGAAGAGGACAGCGCCTGGGGGGACCCGGAGCATCCGATGCCGCCGGCGTCGCTGCGCGACAAGGCCGACCGCATGCTGGCCGATGCCGGCATGCCCGAGGATCGGGCCGCCGCGCTGGTCACGCAGTGCCTGCAGCTGCCCGAGCAGGTGTCGCTGCTGCCCTGGTGGTCATGCCTGCAGGCATCGGGCCCGCTTGGCGCTCAGGACCAGAACGCGTCCATCGCTTGAGCGACGGACAGCAGCCGAGCATCTTGGCCCGGCGCGGCCAGGAACTGGCAGGACGCCGGCAGGTCCTCGCCGGAGGTCGCCTGGGCCGGGCAGGGGCAGGCCAGGGCGGGCGCACCCAGCAGGTTGGCCAGCACGGTGAGATCGGCTTGGCTGGCGGGTGCCGCGACGCCGTGAGGGAAGCTGACCTGCGGTGTGGTCGGCAGCACCAGGAGATCGACGGTGTCAAAGCCGTGCCGAGCTTGTGCGCGCAGGGCCTGCACACCGTCCTGCGCGCGCTGGCGCCGGGCGGTATCCAGGGTGTGGCCGTATCGGAGCATCTTCACCAGGTCGGCGCTGAGCCCGGGCAGATCGGGGCCCAGCGCGTTCAGCCAGTACGCTGCGCCTTCCCATTCGCTCATGAGGAGCGCCTCCAGTCGGCTGCGCGCGGGCTCCCACCCGGGGAAGTCGACCGGATGCAGCGTGGCGCCCAGGGCCTGCAGGCGCTCGCGGGTGGTGTCCCAGGCGGCGCGCACGGGCGGCGCCAGCGTGACCGCGTCCGCCTGCGGCAAGTAGCCCACACGCAGCCCGCGCCAGCGGATGGGTTCTGGAAGCGGTTGGCCCAGCAGGACGGACGCCACCCGCGCGAGGTCGTTGCCCGAGCGCGCCAGCGGTCCCACTGCGTCCAGCGTGGGACTCAGCGGCACGATACCCGCCAGCGATACCGCGTCGCGCGAGGCGATGTAGCCATAGAGGCCGCAATAGGCGGCGGGAATGCGCACCGAGCCGAGGGTGTCGGTGCCCAGTGCGGCGGCGCACAGGTGGGCCGCCACCGCTGCGGCCGATCCGCCACTGGAGCCGCCGGGTGTGTGGCCCGCGCGCAAGGGGTTGATGCAGCGGCCATACACCGGGTTGTCGGTGGTGGCGCCCAGGGCCGCCTCATGCATGTTGGTCTTGCCCAGGAGCACGGCGCCGGCCGCTGCCAGTGCCTGCCACACCGCGGCATGCCGATCGGGTCGTCGCTGCGCGAAAGCGGCCGTGCCGGCGGTGCAGGGCAGCCCGGCCACGTCGATGTTGTCCTTGAGGGCCACCGGCACGCCGTCCAGCGGCCCCAGGGGTTGGCCTTGTGCCCACCGACGGGCGCTGGCTGCGGCCTGGGCCAATGCGTCCTGCGCTGCGACGTGAATGTAGGCGTGCAGGTCGGGGTCATGCCGGTTGATTCGCGCCAGGTGGGCCTGTACCACGGCCACCGGGTCGGTGAGGCCGCGGGTGTAGGCGTCATGCAGTGGGGTGACGCCCCACCGGGTGAGGTCATCGCTGCCGGGTACGTGTGCGGGATCGTGGGTCATGGGCTGTGGCGGGCAGGGGCGGTGGGAGCGCGAGCAGGCCAGAGCACCGAGGCGATCGCCACCACGATCAGCACGATCGCCGCCCAGTCCTGCCAGTGCAGGGGTTCTTGCAGCAGCACGGCACCGCTGAACACGCCCAGCACCGGGATGAACATCACGCTCAGGGTGGAGGCCAGTGGCGGCAGGTTGCGCGCCAGGGACAGCCAGGTCGCTTGCGCGAACACGAAGACGCCGAAGGCGTTGTAAACGATGGACATCCAGGTGAGCGAAGGCGGCGCCTTCCATCGGGGTTGCTCGAAGGCCCAGGCCAGCGCGGACATCAGCAGTGTGGTCATGGCCGTCATCCAGAACACGATGGTCAGCGTGGGAACGGTCATGCGGGTGTGTCGTATCTGTTGCGTGCCCAGGCCCCAGAAGGCTGCGCCGACCAAGCCCATCACCACGCCCAGGGGTTTGCCGGTGAGCATGGTGACTTCGTGCCACAGGAGCAACACCACGCCCCCGGTGGCCGCCAGGATGCCCAGCCAGCCCCGGCGCTGCATCCGGGCGCCAAAGTAGAGGACGCCGATCACCGCCGAGAAGATCGGCATGGTGTAGCCCAGGATCGCCGAGCGGCCGCTGGAGAGGTTTTGTACGGCCAGGATCAGCATGACGTGCCAGACGAACATGTTCGTGGTCGCCAGGATCAGCAACTCGCGCCATTGGCTGCGCGGCACCGCGAACGAAATGCCCCGCAGATACAACAGCAGGCCCAGGAAAGGCAGACCCAGCCACATGCTCAGGCTGCGGAAGGTCAGCGGCGGGTAGTCCAGTACGCCCATCTTCAGGACGGGCCAGTTGATGCCCCACACCAGCGTGAGCACGACCAGCAGGACGGTTTGTTGCCGGCTCAGGTTCACGGCAGGGGCCGGGTGGCGCATGCGCGGTCAGCTCGCATCGCGTCAGGCTTTCTCGTCTCGGCTGGCGCCGGGTTCTTCGAGGCGCCAGGTCGTGGTGAATTCGAACCGGCCCGGCGGGTGGACATTGATCGATACCGAGAGCAAGCGGTCGCCACGACCCAGGTAGAAGCGGCGCACCATCAGCCCCGGGGAGCCGGGCTCGACGCCCAACACGTCGGCACTGTGCTGCGGCACCGCGACGGCGCTGACCACCTGGCGCGCCTCGAGGATGCGCTCGCCACCGAATTTCTCCACCAGGCCAAAGACCCAGGCCTGGCCCTGCTCGAGCTCGGCCCGCATGGCGGCCGCTTCGGGGCGGATGAAGATCCGCATGTGCACGATGGGTTCACCGCCGTCGATCGCGTAGCGGCAGGTGTCCAGCTCGAGCCACTGCTCGCCCTGTTTGCAGCGCAGGGCTTGTGCCAGCGCCTCCCCGGCCTGAACCGGGTTCGACCCGAGCACGGCCAGACGCGTGCCCTGGGCATAGACCATCAGGTCGCGCAGCGAGGACAGCGAGGCCACGTACTGCGTGTCGGCCTGATGGGCGCGCACCCGGGTGCCCACGCCCTGGTGCCGTGACACCAGCCCGCGCTCGCACAGGTGGCGTACAGCCTCGCGCACGGTATGACGTGACACCCCGAACCGCAGGCACAGCTGGGGCTCGGGCGGCAACAGCGAGCCGACCGGGTAGCGGCCGTCACGGATTTCATCGACCAGCACGCGCGCGACCTGCTGGTAGCGCGGCGCACCGGCCGTCGCGGCAAGCGAGAGGCTGGGGTCGTTCACGGCCTCGATCATGCGTGCATCCGGTATCGCTCAATACATGTAGTGGCCGCCGTTGACGTGGATCACCTGACCCGAGATGAAGCCACCGCCCTCGCTGCACAGCAGGTCACAAGCCGCCGCGACCTCCTGCACCTTGCCGAACCGCCCCAGCGGGATTTCCTGTTCGAGCTGCTCGCGCTGCTGGTGGGTGTACTGCGACCAGTCGCGGACGGTGTCGATGGCGCCAGGGGCCAGGGTGTTGACCGTGATGCCGTCGCTGCCGAACTCGCGGGCCAGGGCCATCGCCAGTCCATGCAGCCCCGCCTTCGCCGTGACGTTGTGGGCCCGCAGGGGCACCTGACCCCAGAAGCCGTCAAAGCCCGACACCAGGACGATGCGACCCCAGCGGCGTGACTGCATGCCAGGGATGGCGTGGCGTGCCAGGTAGAAGGCGGCACTGAGGTTGGTGCGCAAGACCTCGTCCCACTGCTGCGGTGTGATGTCCAGGAAAGGCTGCTTGCGCCGGATGCCCACGTTGGACACCACGATGTCCAGCGAGCCGAAGTGGTCATGGCTTTGCGCAACGAGACGGGCCACCTCTTCGTCGACGCTGACGTCGGCCATGACGCCCAGCGCCTGGCCCCCGCTCGCACGCACCTCGTCCACCACCGAGTCCACCGCCGCACGGTCGCTGTGGCCATTGACGACCACGCGCGCGCCCAGGGCGGCCAGGGACAACGCAATGGCGCGCCCGATGTTGCGCCCCGATCCGGTGACAAGGGCGGTGCGGCCCGCCAGGGGCGCAGGGGTGAGGGCGTGGGTCATGGGTGCAGGTTGACGTCGGAAAAGGGGTCGAATAACATGCGGACGTCCGTACGTTAGCATGTTCACGCGGGCTGATCCACAGCCTCAATAGGAGACACGCCATGAGAAGACGCCAGGCCAGCCTCGTGCTGGCAACGCTTGCCCTGTCACTGTCCGCGGTCGGTCTGGCCCACGCCCAGGCTTTCCCGGAAAAGCAGCCGATCCGCATCGTCGTGCCTTACCCGCCTGGCGCCTCCACGGACGCGGTCGGTCGCTCGGTGGGTCAGGCGCTGGGCGTCCAGCTGGGCCAGACCGTGGTCGTGGACAACCGTGCCGGGGCCAGCGGCAGCATCGGCACGGAGCATGTGGCCAAGTCGCCTGCTGACGGCTACACCCTGGTGATGGGCACCGACGCGACGCACGCGTCGAACTTCCACCTGGGACCCAACCCGCCCTTTCACCCCCTGCGTGATTTCACGCCGCTGGCCCTGGTGGCCATGAACCCGATCGCGCTGGTGGTGCACCCGTCGGTCCCGGCCAACAACATCAATGAACTGGTGGCCTGGGTCAAGGCCAACCCCGGCCGCGCCGGCTTTGGCAGCTCGGGCAGCGGGTCACCGCACCACCTGTCGGGCGAGCTCTTGAAGGCGCGCAGCGGCGCACCGCTGGTGCATGTGCCGTACCGTGGGGGCGGCCCCGCGCTCAATGACCTTCTGGGCAACCAGATTCCTATCCTGTTTGCCAGTGCGATCACGGTCATCCCCCATATCAAGGCTGGCAGGGTCAAGGCGATCGCGGTGACCAGCGCCGAGCGTTACAAGGGCTTGCCGGACGTTCCCGCCATCGCGGAGAGCCTGCCCGGATTCGAAATGCCCTCCTGGCTGGCCTTCTTCGGCCCCGCCAACCTGCCGCCTGCCGTGGCCAAGCGCCTGGGCGAAGGCTTCGTCAAGGCGATCCGGGACCCCGAGGTCAGCGCCAAGCTCTCGGCCGCCGGCATGGACGTCGTCGCGGGCACCCCTGAACAACTGGCCGCGTTGCAGCGACGTGAGTTCGAGCAGCGTGGCAAGTTGATCCGGGAAGCGGGCATCAAGGGCGAATGACGACGGCCGACGGACACGCCGCCCCTGTGACCGCAGACGCCCCGCTCGCGGGCGTGACGGTCATCGAGCTCGGTCACAGCGTTGCGGGGCCTTTTGCCGGCCAGATCCTGGCCGATCTGGGCGCGCAGGTGATCAAGATCGAGAAGGCCGGTGGGGACGACGCCCGCCACTGGGGGCCGCCGTTCGTGGACGGCGCCGCCGCCACCTTTCAGGGCATCAACCGCGGCAAGCGGTCGCTGGTGCTGGACCTGCGTGCGGCGCAGGACCTGGCGCGCCTGAATGCGCTGATCGACACGCAGGCCGACGTCGTGTTGCAGAACATGCGGCCCGGACAGGTCGACACGCTGGGGCTGGACGCCACCACCTTGCGCGCGCGCAAGCCGCAGCTGGTGTATTGCAATCTGGGCGCCTTCGGCTCGGTCGGCCCGCTGGCCGGGCGCCCCGGCTATGACCCCCTGATGCAGGCCTTCGGCGGCATCATGAGCGTGGTCGGCGAGCAAGGCGGCGCCCCGGTGCGCGTGGGCCCGTCACTGGTGGACATGGGCTCGGGCATGTGGGCCGCCCTGGGTATCGTGGCTCTGTTGATGCGGCGCCCGTCCCGCGGCGGCGAGGGCGGCGTGGTCGATGTCTCGCTCTTTGAGACCGCCGCCTGCTGGATGACGATGTACGCCACGCAATACCTGGCCGATGGCCGCATGCCGGGCAAGAACGGCTCGGGCCAGGCCGGCATCGTTCCCTACCGCGCCTACCGCACCCTCGATGGTGACCTGGTGGTCGCTGCCGGTAATGACAAGCTGTTTCGCAGCCTGTGCGAAGCGGTCGGACATCCCGAATGGGTGCAGGACCCGCGCTTTGCCACCAACGCGCAGCGCGTGGCCCATGCCGCCCCCCTGTATGCCCTGCTCGAGTCGTGCATGGCGCAGCGCTCCAACAGCCAGTGGATCGAGCTGCTGGATGCCGCTGGCGTGCCCTGCGCGCCGGTCCAGGACGTCGGGCAGATGCTCGCGCACCCGCAGACCCAGGCCCTGGGCCTGCTGCAGGACATCCCGGGCAGTTCGATCCCGCTCATGGGCCTGCCGCTGCGCCTGGACGGACAGCGGCCCCAGCCCCAAGGTCCCTCTCCCCGCCTGGGGGAAATGAACGAAGCGCCCACCGAGCGCTGCGCCTGATGAAGCTACCGCACTACGACACCCTGCAACTGACGGCGGGGGACCCGCACCTCTTGACGGTCACCCTGAACCGCCCACACGTTCTCAATGCGATCAACACCCAGGTCGGCCTGGAGTTGCTGGACCTGTGGACTCGCCTGGCCAGCGAGGGCGACGCGATTCGCGCGGTGGTGCTGACGGGCGCAGGGGACCGCGCCTTCTGCGCGGGAGGCGATCTCAAGGAGCGCAATGGCATGACAGACGCTGCCTGGCGGCAGCAGCATGAAATCTTCGAGCGCGCCTTTTTCGCGCTGCTCGATGTGCCCATGCCGGTGATCGCCGCGGTCAACGGCCATGCCTACGGCGGCGGCCTGGAGACGGCGCTGGCCTGCGACTTCGTCTACGCCAGCCGCAATGCGCGTTTCGCGCTGTCGGAGGTCCGCCTGGGGATCATGCCGGGCGGAGGCGGCACCCAGACGCTCGCGCGCGCAGTGGGCGAACGCCGTGCGAAAGAGTTGATCCTGCGTGCGCAGGCCTTCGACGCTGCCCAGGGCCTGGCCTGGGGCTTGATCAACCACCTGAGTGAACCCGGTGCCGTGCTGGCCGACGCGCTGGAGGCCGCTGCCGCCATTGCGGCCAATGGCCCCCTGGCCGTGCGCCAGGCCAAGAAGTCCATTCATTTCGGTTTGCAGGGTGACCTGCGCACCGGCTGCCGCTTCGAGATCGAGGCCTACAACCGGCTGGTATCCAGTGAAGACCGTCACGAGGGCGTGCGTGCCTTCAATGAAAAACGCACGCCCCAGTTCAAGGGATCTTGATCATGAGCACAGACATCGACGTCCTGGTGCGCGAGGTGGGCCTGCGCGACGGCCTTCAGAACACGTCCACCCTGGTTCCTACCGAAGGCAAGCTGGCCTGGATCCAGGCTGAATTTGAGGCCGGGGTTCGCGAGATCGAGGTCACCTCGTTCGTGCCGCCCAAGCTGCTGCCGCAGTTTGCCGACGCTGAGGATGTGGTGCGCGGCGCCCAGGCGCTGCCCGGTCTGACGCTGATGGCCCTGGCGCCCAACCTGCGCGGCGCCGAGCGCGCGATGGCGCTGGGCGTCGACAAGGTGGACTACGTCACCTCCGTGAGCCGCACGCACAACCTGAAGAACGTACGGCGCGAGCGCGAAGAATCGCTGGAGGACTTCAGGCGCATCGTGAAGGCGCGCGACGACGCCGGCCTCAAAGGGCGCATGCAACTGGCCGCCGGCCTGTCGACGGCCTTGGGGTGTTCGTACGAAGGGCGGATCGCGGTCGATGATGTACGCCGCTGCGCCGCCTTCCTTGCCGAAGCGGGCGCCGACGAAATCATGGTTGCAGACACCGTCGGCTACGCTGACCCGGTCCAGGTGCGCGAGGTCTTCAAGGCGGTACTGGCCGAGGTGGGCGATGTCCCGGTGGCTGCGCACTTTCACGACACGCGTGGTACGGGCCTGGCCAATGTGGCCGCCGCACTCGACTGCGGTATCCGCCGCTTCGATGCCTCCTTGGGTGGCTTGGGCGGCTGCCCGTACGCGCCCGGAGCCAGCGGCAACATCGTCACCGAGGACCTGTGCTTCATGCTCGATTCCATGGGTTTGCGCACCGGCATCGACCTGACGCGCCTGCTGGCGGTACGCGACATCCCGGCGCGCTACCTGGGCGACCACAGCCTGGCCGGCGCGCTGGCCAAGGCAGGCTTGCCCCGTCATTACCAGGGCGCGACTGAGCGCCGCAACGGCTAGAGCGCCGCTTCCTGATCACCCGCCATGACCGATACCTCTTCACTTTCAAGCGTGCACCTGGACCTGGGCGAGGACTACCCCGAGATCCGCGACAGCGTGCGTCGCATCTGCGCCGGCTTCCCCGGCAGCTACTGGCGCGAACTGGACGAGAAAGAGGCCTACCCCAGCGCCTTTGTGCAGGCGATGACCGACGCCGGATTCCTCGCGGCCCTCATACCCGAGGCCTACGGCGGTGCCGGCCTGCCCCTGCGCGCGGCCGGCGTCGTACTCGAGGAAATTCACGCCAGCGGCTGCAACGCAGGCGCCACGCACGCCCAGATGTACACCATGGGCACGGTGCTGCGTCACGGCAGCCAGGCGCAGAAAGACCACTACCTCCCGAAGATCGCCCGTGGCGAATTGCGCCTGCAGGCCTTTGGCGTGACCGAGCCGACCAGCGGCACCGACACCACCAAGCTCAAGACGCGCGCCCAGCGCGATGGCGACCACTACGTGATCAATGGCCAGAAGATCTGGACTTCACGTGCGCTCTACTCGGACCTGATGCTGCTGCTGGCGCGCACCACGCCGATCGAGCAGGTCACCCGCAAGACCGAGGGCCTGTCGGTCTTTCTGGTGGACATGCGCGAGGCCGTGGGCAAGGGCATGACCATCCGCCCCATCAAGGCCATGATCAATCACAACACCACCGAGGTGTTTTTCGACAACCTGCGCATTCCGGCAGACAGTCTGGTCGGCGCCGAGGGCAACGGACTGCGCTGCATCATGGACGGCATGAACGCCGAGCGCATCCTGGTCTCGCACGAGTCCCTGGGCGACGCCAAGTGGTTCATCAAGACCGCCGTCAAGTACGCCAACGAACGCGTGGTCTTCGATCGGCCGATCGGCAAGAACCAGGGCATTCAGTTCCCGATCGCCAAGGCCTATGCGCAAACCCAGGCCGCTGAATTGATGCTGCGCAAAGCCGCTGCCGTGTTCGAGGCGGGCCAGCCCTGCGGCGAATACGCGAACTTGTCCAAGCTCCTGACCGCAGAGGCTGCCTGGGAAGCCGGCGAGGCCTGCATGCAGACGCACGGAGGCTTTGCCTATGCCCGCGAATACGACATCGAGCGCAAGTGGCGTGAGGCCCGTGTACAACGCACGGCGCCGATCTCCACCAACCTGATCCTCTCCTACGTCGCCGAGCACGTGCTGGGCTTGCCCCGGTCGTACTGAGATGACCGGCCTGACCGCGCAACTGGCCGACTTTGTGGGCGACATGCCTGGGCGCGCGGTACCCGAGGCTGCGGTGGCGACGATCCGTCGTGGCATGGCCGATACCGTGGGCGTGTCGTTTGCCAGTGCCGGCGAGCCCGTGCTGGCGCACGTGATGGCCCTGATCGCGCCGCCCGCCCCAGCGGCGGCGGGCCTGGCGCGCCTGTGGACCGCGCCCGGTTTCGCGCCCCCAGCAGACGCCGCGTTTTTCAATGCGGTGGCCGCACACGCGCTGGATTTCGACGACACTGGCCTGGACGGGCACCCCAGCGTCGTGCTGGCGCCGGTGGTCCTGGCCGAGGCCGAGCGGCTGGGGCTCGATTGGGCCGCGGCAGTGAACGGCTATGCGGCGGGCTACGAGGTGTGGGCCGAGCTTCTGGGGCGCGACAGCGACAAGCACCATGGCAAGGGCTGGCATCCCACCGCGGTGTTCGGCGTGGTGGCCTGCGCCGCGGCCAGCGCCTGCCTCAGGCGCCTGGATGCGGGCCGCGCGGCCCATGCCATGGGCCTTGCCGCTTCAATGGCTTCGGGGCTGGTCGCGAATTTTGGTTCGATGGTCAAGCCCTTGCAGGTGGGACTGGCTGCGCGCAACGGCATCGTGGCGGCGCAACTGGCCGAACGCGGGCTGACCGCTGCGCCCGACGCGCTGGAGAGTCCGCGCGGGTTTCTCGCGGCCTTGTCCCCTCGGGGCCGTGTTCGGCTCGAGGGTCCGTGCCAGGCCGGCCAGCCCTGGCAGCTGCAGCAGCAGGGGCTGAACGTGAAGCGGTACCCGGTATGCTACGCCGTCCATCGGCTGATCGACGCCGCGTTGGAGCTGCATCCGCTGCTGGTCGCTCGCTCCCACGAGATCGTCGAGGTGACAGCCACCCTCGGCAAGCTGCAGGCCGCGATGCTGCGATCGAGCCGTCCCGCGAATGGGCTGGATGCGAAATTCAGCGCCGAATTCGGTGTGGCGTGCGCCTTGCTGCGGGGACATGTCGATCTGCAGGATCTGGCCGACGAACAGGTCGTGCAGGCGTCCGTGCAGGCTTTGCTGCGCAAGGTACGCGTCGTGACGGTGGACGAAGCCGATGCGCTCGAGCCCCTATTTTCACCCGAAGACCGTCTGTCTGTCGGCCTCTCCGACGGCAGTGTGCTCCAGGCGCAGCCTGTGCGCCGGGCGCAGGGTCATGCGAGCCGGCCGGTGGATGACGCGCAATTGCGAGCCAAGTTCATGGCCTGTGCGCGCTTGTCGTTACCGCGTGAGGATCTGGCGTCGGCCTGGTGGCAGGCTGCGATGGCGCCTGCGCGGG
>JACCDK010453764.1_pt1 | contig 27275 bp, 23 predicted proteins | sample 7445871 | NCBI WGS metagenome assembly JACCDK01 (sample SAMN15323436, study PRJNA562643) | freshwater metagenome | isolation source: river surface water | place: USA:Blue River Watershed | collected 2017-08-15 | reverse complement strand
GATTTAATATTTTGGGCTCTTAATTTTTGAATAGCTTGCAATGCAGTAAAAGCTTGGTCATCACCAAAATTTAAAATCAAAACTTTAGAACTAGAAGTCACTGTTTCTGGAAATAAATTTAGTTCTTCAATAACCAAATAAATTCGGTCTAAGCCAAAAGAAATTCCTACACCACTCATATTTTTTAAACCAAAAATTCCGGTTAAATCATCATAACGACCACCGCCACCTATTGAGCCCATTGCAACTTCTTTAGGTGCTGCCACTTCAAATATGGCTCCGGTGTAATAATTTAATCCACGTGCAAGAGTAACATCCAAGTCTAAAATTGCTTTTTTCAAACCTAATTTAGATACATTTTCACAAATAAATTGGAGTTCTTCAATTCCTTTTTTACCTTCTTCTGAAGAGGAAAGTAATGCAGATAATTTTTCGATTTTTTCTAATAGGGTTCCAGTGAAGTTGAATAAAGGCTGTACTTTTTGAATTGCTGATTCTGAAATTCCTTTTTCAAGCATTTCTTTTTTAACACCATCTTCACCTATTTTATCTAATTTATCTAAAGCAACTGTAAAATCAATTAATTTATCAGAAGCGCCAATCACCTCAGCAATACCCGATAAGATTTTACGGTTATTTATTTTAATGGTCACCCCATTCAATCCTAAGTCGGAAAAAACTGCATCATACAACTGAACCAATTCCACTTCTTGCCACAATGAAGTAGAACCTACCACATCGGCATCACATTGATAAAATTCTCTAAACCTTCCTTTTTGAGGACGGTCGGCACGCCATACCGGCTGAATTTGATACCGCTTAAACGGAAACTCAATTTCGCTTTGGTGCTGCACTACATATCTTGCAAAGGGCACTGTCAAGTCATAACGAAGTGCCTTTTCGGAAATTTTACCGGTAAGTTGCTTTGAATTTAAGGTCGCCAATTCTTCAGGTGAAACTTTATCTAAATAGTCTCCCGAATTCAATATTTTAAAAATCAAGCGATCGCCTTCTTCACCATATTTACCCATAAGGGTGTCAGAATTTTCAAAACTCGGAGTTTCAATTGGCTGATAACCAAAATTTTCAAAGTGATTTCGAATAACAGAAATAATATAATTCCGCTTAGAAACCTCAGCAGGTGAAAAATCGCGTGTCCCTTTAGGTATGCTTGGTTTGGATGCCATTTTAAATTTGTTAGAAGTTGGTATTTGGAAGTCAGAAATTACCCTTTTCACATCTTCCAACTTCCGTCTTCCAACATTTACTAGAGTAAAATTCAAATTCCTTTGCAAATATCTAAATTTTTAAACTATTTTATAATTGTTATGACACAAACTTGTAACAAAATCCGTAAATTCGTGTCAAATTGAGATTATGAAAGGAGTTTTTAAAGAAAATATCAAGATTGCGCTTGGTTCTATTCGAGCACAACTATTACGAACGGTACTTACTATTGTAATTATTGCTATCGGAATTACGGCATTAGTGGGTATTCTTACGGTGGTTTCTGCAATTGATTATACTTTAAATTCTAAGTTTGCTTCAATGGGTTCGAATACATTTAGTATTAATCAGTATGAATTTAGAACCCGAAACCAAGGAGGCGATGAAGTTGAAAAAATCAATCCGATTATTTCCTATCCTGAAGCAAAGGCTTACAAAGAAAAATTCAATTACCCTTTCACAAGAACTTCACTATCCTTTACTGCTACCGGAAGAGCCGAAGTAAAATTTGATAATGAAAAAACAGATCCTGAAATAGCTGTTTTGGGTGTGGATGAATATTTTACTGCTAACAATGGTTTTGAAGTGACTCAAGGTCGTAATTTTAATGGCTTTGATATTTCAAACAATACTTACACTTGTATCGTTGGTAGTGATTTTGCAACCAAAGGACTCTTAAAAGATGTAAATCCTATTGATAAAATAATCTCCATTCGAGGGGCTAAATTTAAAGTGATTGGTGTATTAAAAGAAAAAGGTTCCACCTTTGGAAACAATCAAGATTTACGAGTTTTGATTCCAATTCAGGTGGCTCGTTCCTTGTTTTCTGCTCCCAGCATTAACTATACCATAAGTACTATGGTTGATAAAAAAGAGTTTTTTGAAGCCGCTGTAGATAATGCAACTGTTACCATGCGACAAATTAGAAAACTCAATCCGGTGGAGGAAAATAATTTTGGTATTTCGCGAAGCGATGATTTGGTTAACCGAATTGCCGAAATGACTGGCGTTTTAAGTATTTCTGCATGGATAATCGGAATTATTACCATACTCGGTTCTTCTATAGCCTTAATGAATATTATGATTGTTTCGGTAACCGAAAGAACTCGAGAAATTGGAGTTCGAAAATCATTGGGTGCCAAACGCAAAACAATTGCTTGGCAATTTTTCATGGAAACCCTCTTAATTGGTCAAATTGGTGGTTTTGTTGGAATTATCTTCGGGATATTGGTAGGATATTTAATGGCTAGCGTAATGGAGTTTGGCTTTGTAATTCCGTGGGGAGCTATATTGGCTGCGGTAATTACCAGTTTTATTGTGGCGTTAGTTTCGGGATTATATCCTGCAATAAAAGCCTCTAAACTTGATCCTATTGAAGCATTACGTTACGAATAAATTGAAGTTGGAAGATTTATGTAATATTTTATATTTATAAATAACAATAATTTGAAAATAAAAAAATCATATTTACTACTAATAATTCTAACTCTTGGAATTCTGTATTTTATTCTTCGAATATTTTTTGGTTTTTTTACTCCATACAATTATTTTTCTGCACAAAAGGACATAAAAAATGGGCAAATTCAAATCATTTCTGTTGGAGAACCTTACATGCCAGAAAACGAACAACTTCTAGCTGAAAAATATGATTTTAAATTTAAATATGTTGGCTGTAATGTAACCAATGAATTATTAAACGGAAGCAACTATTACAATGCTGTTGTCAAAGAATATTTGACAGATAAGTTTGGAAAAGATTTTTGGAATAGATTTAATTCTCAACTTGACTCTATTCAAAATTTAAACAACATCGTTTTGACAAAAAAGGGTTTACCCAACTGTTCCTTTGACGAAATTCTTTCAGATTCTAAAACACCAAAATTGGCAAAAGAGATATTTAATAATACTGCTAAAAATTCGGATGAGGCATTAGCTTATTTTAAATATATTTCGAGTAAGGACAAACAGAAAAAATATTTTTATTTCAGAGTATTAACAAATTCATATAAAATCGCTGACGGTTCTTATTCTGAAGGTCTCGGAAATTTTGGAAAAGAATTTATTGAAAATAATCCAAAGGAATTTTGTGATTTTTTTGAAAATAAGGATTGTTTTACTGAAAACGATTTAAAAATTTGGGCAAAAATTGTTGTACTTGAATTTCAAATAATTGATGAAAATATTGAAACAGGAAAAGGAGAACCCTTAGTTGAATCTTATTCAAAAAAACTACTAAAAGATAGTGAAAGGTTTCCTGAAAGTCAAAAAAAGACCATCAGAAAATTTACAAATTACCTAAAAAATGAATGGGGTAATTTTTTGAAAAACATTTAAAACCTAAGTCTTCAATTCAAATAAAAAAATCTATTTTTCGCTTCGAGTCATTCGATCGTTACCATAAATATCTTTCTTTAATTCAGTAGAATTAAAACCAAATTTATCTAGTAATTGTAATGTTTCTTTTCCTAAATATTGATTAATTTCAAAAAACAACTTTCCTTTTTCAACAAGATTTTGGTTAGCTAATTCCGCTATTTTTCGGTAAAAAAGTAAGGCATCGGTATCTTCTACAAACAAAGCCAAATGGGGTTCGTATTCCAACACATTGGGTTTGATTTCGGCTTTTTCAAGATGGCGAACATAAGGTGGGTTGGAAACTATAATGTCGAAATGAGTTGGAAGTTGGAAGTTGGAAGTTGGAAGTTCTACCAAATCGTTGATTTTTAATATATCTGCCTGAATAAAATTCACTTTGACCTTATTGGTATCTGCGTTTTTTTTGGCGACAGCCAGCGCCTTTTCGGAAACATCCACAGCAAAAACTTCAGCATTTGGTAGGTTTTTAGCCAAGGAAATTGCAATGCAACCACTCCCCGTTCCTATATCGAGAATTTTCAGACTTCCCGGAGCTGAATTCCGACTTTCGGCTACAATCCATTCGACTAATTCTTCGGTTTCGGGCCTTGGAATTAAGGTGTTTTCATTAACCATAAATGGCAATCCATAAAATTCGGTCGCACCTATTATATATTGTATGGGCTTTTGATTTAATAATTCTGATAAGGCGCTTTCCCATTGAATCAATTGCAAAGCATCCATTTCCATATCTGGATTCAACGCTAAATCGATGCGTTTTTTACCCTGATAACTTTCCAATAACAGATAAAAAAAACTTTCAATTTCTTGCTCATCATAAATGGAAGAAAGCGCAGTTAGCATTTTGGATTTGAAGGTTTTTAATAGCATCAGTTAATTATAATTGTTTTATCATCCATACCGGACAACTGGTGTGACCTGTTCCGCCAAGTGGTTCGGAAAGGTATTCAAAACCAACTTTTTTATATAAATTTTGCGCATTTAACATTACAGGCAATGTTTCTAAATAGCACTTTTCATAGCCAAATTCTTTGGCTTTCGCCAAACATTTTTGAATGAGTTGCAAACCGAATCCTCTACCTCGAGCCTCTGGCAAGAAATACATTTTTTGTAACTCACAGATATTTTCATCAGAATGATCCAATTGATTGATTCCGGCACCTCCAACAATTTTATCATTTTCTTCAATCACAAAATAAATTGACTTAGCACTTTGATAGGCTTCAAACATAAAGTCCAATTGCACATCAGCAAAAGCAGTTCCTGTTTTTGGATAGTTTTCAATAATAAAAACCTCGCGAATAACAGTGGCTATTTGAGGATTATCTTCTTTTTTTATTTCTCGGAGTAACATAAACTAAATCGTCTAACATTCTAAAATCAAAAAGACTTATTTTTGTGGTGTGAAGATACATGAAAAATACATACAACGCTGTATTGAAATTGCCAAAAATGGCTTGGGCACTACTTACCCTAACCCTTTGGTAGGTAGCGTAATTGTGTATAATGACCAAATTATTGGTGAAGGTTGGCATCAAAAAGCAGGAGGTCCGCACGCCGAAGTTCATGCTATTCAATCGGTTAAAGACAAATCATTACTTTCAAAAGCTACCATTTATGTGAGCTTAGAACCCTGTAGTCATTTTGGAAAAACTCCGCCTTGCAGTGATTTAATTATTGCAAATAAAATCCCAAATGTAGTCATCGGAACAGTTGATCCATTTGCAAAAGTGGCAGGAAATGGGATTAAAAAATTAATTGAAGCAGGGGCGAATGTTACTGTAGGAATTTTAGAAGACGAATGCAACGAATTAAACAAACGCTTTTTTACTTTTCATACCAAAAAGAGACCTTATATTCTATTAAAATGGGCGGAGAGCAAAGACGGTTTTATTGCTCCTCTTACTAAAGAAAAAAAAGAGCCTGTTTGGATAACCAATGAAATTTCGCGTCAATTGGTACATAAATGGCGAAGCGAAGAACAGGCTATCTTAGTTGGAACGAACACAGTTTTGGAAGATAATCCTGCTTTAACTACCAGAAACTGGTCGGGAAACAATCCGATTCGAATAGTTTTAGATCAAAATAATAAAATTTCAAAAGAAAGTCATATCTTTGATAATCAGGCAAAAACTATTTCAATTGGTTCGAACGAAATTCCGTTTGATGAAAATCTAGCATTTCATGTTGCTTCATTTTTATATGAACAAAACATTCAATCGGTGCTTATTGAAGGTGGAGCTCAAACCTTGCAAACTTTCATTGATTCAAATTTATGGGATGAAGCAAGGGTGTTTAAAGGAGGAATTTCATTTAAAAATGGCGTGAATGCACCCCAAATTAAAATTGCAAATTCAAATAAAACACAATTAATAGAGGATGAACTAGTAACTTTTAGAAATCATGATAACAACCATCATTTTTGATTTTGGAGATATTTTTCTCAATCTAGAAAAAGAAGCACAAGTTGAAGCATTTAATAAGCTCGGTTTAACTACACCCAATGAAGATTTAATATCTAAAAACGATTTATTTGAGAAGGGAAAAATAACGGAGCAAGAATTTCTAGAATCGTTTCAAAAATACATCCCTAACGCTAGTTTAAGTGAAATAAAAGACGCTTGGAATACCATAATTGGCGATTTTCCTTTATATCGATTGGAGTTTTTACAATTATTATCTTATAAATATAAGTTGTTTTTACTGACCAATACCGATGAAATTCACATCAACTATTTTGAACAAAATGTCGGCACTTCATTCTTCAGCGATTTTTATCAATGTTTTGAAAAAGTTTATTATTCCTATGAAATGGGGATGCGAAAACCTGAAGAATCAATTTACTCCTATATTATTAATAAGAATAATTTATATCCAAAAAACACCCTATTTGTTGATGATAAAAAAATAAATACGGATGCCGCACAAAATCTAGGTTTGCATGTTTGGAATTTACAAGTTGGACAAGAAGATGTAGTTGATTTATTTAAACAAAAACACCTTCCATTTTAGTATTATCATTATTTTTCAATCATTGCAAGACACCTACAAAACAATAGCCTTTGCCTCGGAGGAAATTTTATTTAAAGAAAAAAATAGTAAATTTATTGGTTATGCTTTTCCTGTAACCAATGAGGAGGAAATAAAAAATCATTTGGAACAGTTAAAAAAGCAGCACTATAGCGCCGTGCATAATTGTTATGCTTTTCAAATAGGAACCGAAACCATCCAATATCGAGCAAATGATGATGGCGAACCCAACAATACTGCAGGAACGCCGATTTACGGACAAATTCAATCTTTTGGATTAACCAATATATTAGTGGTGGTTGTGCGTTATTTTGGAGGCGTAAAATTAGGTGTTGGAGGATTAATTACAGCTTATCGAACCGCAGCTCAAATGGCCTTGGAGGCATCTGAAATAATTGAAAAAACAATCAACGTTACCTACTCCATTACTTTTGATTACAAAAACATGAACAAAGTCATGCGTGTGATTAAAGAAAAAAACATCGAAATTGAAACTCAAAAAATGGATTTAGGATGTGAAATTATCATTTCAACCCGAAAAAAAAATGCAGAAAATGTATTTGAAATTTTCAATTCAATGTTTGAAATCAACATCAAAAAAATAGAATAACTTATTCTGCATAAATTACATCTAAAATATACTGGGGCGGTTGCGTTGGTCTACCTGTTTTTACATCAACAAAAACCAAAATAAAATGGGCTGTTGTTAATAACTCCTCATTTTCATTATGGATTTCGCAATCAAACTCAATCTTCACTCCGCTGTGATTTTTTAATTTGGTTGAAATGGTTAACACATCATCGTAACGAGCCGGTTTTTTATAATTAAGATGCATTGAAACAATTGGCAATGCAATACCGTTTTGTTCCATATCTTTATAGGAAACTCCTTTATTTCTAAGCCATTCCACACGACCTATCTCAAAATAGGGTACATAACTTCCATGATATACTACTCCCATTTGATCGGTTTCCCCATATCTAACTCTTACTTCTACTTTATGTTCGTTCATCTTAAATTTTTACTTTTTATCTAATTAACACTAACTCTATACAACATTTTTTTTTAAAAAACCATAGCAAAATATTTTTTTTAATGGATTTTTATCCACATATTTGTTACCCCAAAAAAAACAGAAAGAAATTTCTTTTTCATCTGTTTAAAGACCATAATATAATTTAGTAATTTTAGTAAGAATATGAGCAAAACTGCGCAATCAGTTTGGGAAAATTGTCTACTTTTCATAAAAGACAACATCCAAGAACAGGCCTACAAAACTTGGTTTGAACCTATTAAATCTGTTGAATTATCAGATAATGCATTATATATTCAAGTTCCTAGCAAATTCTTTTATGAATGGCTTGAGGAACATTACGTTAAATTATTAAAGGTTGCTTTAACTAAAGAACTTGGAAAAAACGCAAAGTTACTCTATAAAATTAAAATGGAGAACACTTATGGCAATAAACAACCATTTACAGAACAATTACCAAGTGCTCACCGCAGCCCAATTAAATCACAAGAAGTTGACGCACCTTTTAAAAATTTAAATCCAGAGTTAAAAAATCCTTTTGTAATTCCAGGAATTAGAAATTTAAAAATTGAATCGCAATTAAATCCTAACTATAGTTTTGACAATTTCCTTGAGGGAGATTCCAATCGTTTAGCAAGATCTGCAGGTATGGCTGTTGCCAATAAACCGGGTGGAACTTCATTCAATCCATTATTAATTTTTGGAGGAGTAGGTTTAGGAAAAACGCACTTAGCACACGCTATTGGAGTTGAAATCAAAGATAAATATCCTGAGAAAACCGTTTTATATATTTCTGCAGAGGTATTTACACAACAATACATTGACTCGGTTAAGAAAAACAACCGAAATGATTTTATTCATTTTTACCAATTGATTGATGTATTAATAATTGATGATGTACAATTTTTATCTGGTAAAACAGGAACACAAGATGTATTTTTCCACATATTCAATTACTTGCACCAAAATGGGAAACAAGTTATCCTTACTTCGGATAAAGCACCTGTTGACATGCAAGATATTGAACAACGATTATTATCTCGTTTCAAATGGGGTCTTTCTGCCGAATTACACCAACCAGATTACGAAACAAGAGTTTCTATCTTAAAGAATATTCTGTATCGTGATGGCGTTGAAATGCCAAATGAGATTATTGAATATGTTGCCCAAAACATTAAAACGAATGTTCGTGAGCTTGAAGGTGCTATCATTTCATTAATTGCACAATCTTCTTTCAATAAAAAAGAGGTTACAATAGAACTTACCAAAAACATTGTAGAGAAGTTTGTGAAGAATGTGAAACGCGAAATCTCTATAGATTACATTCAAAAAGTGGTTTCCGATTATTTCCAATTGGATTTAGATACTTTACAATCTAAAACAAGAAAGCGTCATGTAGTTCAAGCAAGACAATTGGCTATGTTCTTTGCTAAAAAGTTTACAAAAGCTTCTTTGGCAAATATTGGATCGCAAATTGGAGATAGAGATCACGCTACCGTGCTTCACGCCTGTAAAACAGTAGACAATCTTGTTTCTACCGATAAGCAATTCAAAAAATTTGTAGAAGATATTCATAAAAAATTATCTCTATAATTTCAGTTCATTTCTAACTTTTCCTTTTGAAGGAGATAGAAAATATAGCTATGCCAATCAAAATTGTAATGGTATGTTTAGGAAATATTTGCCGATCTCCCTTGGCAGAAGGCATCTTGGCTTCTAAACTCCCTAAAGATAAATTTCTTGTTGATTCTGCAGGAACTGGATCTTGGCATATTGGCAAACAACCCGATCATCGATCTATTGCTACTGCAAAAAAGCACGGTATCGATATTTCGAATCAAAAAGGAAAACATTTTACTTCAGAATTTTTTGATGAATTTGACTACATCTATGTTATGGATGGCAGCAATTATGACAATGTAATTGCATTAGCACCATCTGATCAACAAAAAGAAAAGGTAAGACTAATTTTAGAAGAGCTTTTTCCTGGTGATAACGTAGATGTTCCTGATCCTTATTATGGATTACAAAATGGCTTTGATATGGTTTACGATATGCTTGACGAAGCCACCGATTTGCTTGCAAAAAAACTAATTGCAAAACACACGTAATGAATACCCCAAACCTTAAAGGGAAATTATATCTCATACCTACAACTCTAGGTGAAAGCAATGCCGAAGAAGTTTTACCACAATTAGTTAAAAAAGTAATTGAAACTGTAGACCATTACATCGTTGAGAATGAAAAAACAGCTCGTAAAAGCATCCGAGCAGTTTTCCCAGAAAAAGTACAATCTTCCTTACTACTAAGCACCCTAAATAAGCACACCGATATTAGTGAACACAATGAAATGCTTCAACCGTGTTTAAAAGGAATTAATATTGGATTAATGAGTGAGGCGGGTTGCCCCGGAGTTGCAGATCCGGGTGCGGCCATAGTAAAATTAGCTCACGAAAAAGGAATTCAAGTTGTGCCTCTAGTAGGACCTTCTTCTATATTATTGGCTATGATGGCATCTGGTATGAATGGACAAAGTTTCGCTTTTAACGGCTATCTACCAATTGATAAATCAGAGAAAAAATCGGCTTTAAAAAATTTCGAAAAATTATCTCAAGACAAAAATCAATCACAATTATTTATTGAAACTCCCTATAGAAACAATAAATTAATGGAGGATTTGTTGCAAACACTTCATCCAAATACGCACCTGTGTATTGCCGCTGATATTACACTACCAACAGAATACATCAAAACTTTTAGGGTAAGCGAATGGAAAAGAGTTAAAGTAGATCTTCACAATAGACCAACAATTTTTATTTTACACAAAATGTAAACTTAAAAACTAAACTTTAGGGCTGCTGTCTGGTTTGATATTGTGGGTTTCGTAACCTCCAAATTTTCTCAAATAACTTTTTACCGAAGTTCCATAACCGTCTCTACATCTTTTTTTACCATTAGACTCCAAGAATCTTCTTATAGATCCGGCGCCTCCTAAGTGTGCAGCAGCAAGTATTCCAGATTCGGTTACACGAACACCATCAATAGTCTTTCCTCGGTATTCTTCAATAATATCTTGAAGTTTGTATTTATTGTATTTTATTAAAGCAACGAATGCTTTTTCTTGTAACTCGGGTGAATTTAAAAAAGCAGAATTACTTTTAATACCAAAAAAACGCAAAGCATCAGACCCAAATTGGTATTTACCCATATAACCTAGTGAATTTACTAAATGATATTGACCCAAAGATTCACGAGTTGCAATAGCTTCTTTAAAACCGATGAAGTGTTTTCCGATAAAAGGTAGGGATTGTTGAAAATAATCGGATGGATTTTCGGATGGGAATTGATATAACAATTCCTCCTTTTGGCTTACATAAAATCGTTTATTATTTAACTCTTCTGATGGCTTAAAAGCTGTACTAATATAACCAACAATTAGAACGATTCCTATGTAAAACAACCATTTATTTATCATAAATTGTAATTTCCAAGCGCTGTCACCATCTTGATATTGACGGGGCAAATATACAACTTATTTTTAAATAAAATTGAAAATCAAGCAGTTATGGATTTTAGAAGTACAAATAGTGAAACTTAAACCCTTGTAAAGTGCTTATTTCTAGGGTTGGAGCAGGAATTTTTATCGAATTAAAAATTGAAAAAAAAGTGCTCAAAAAGTGCGATTTTGTCTTTATTTTAGTCAAATCGGCATCCAAACTAAGATAAAATTGTCGGCATCTATTTGATTCAAAAGAAGAAAAAGCAGCGTTATTTTCAACATTTCCGGTCAACATTCCCTCTGCTCCATAACCAACAGCAACATTCAACCATTTTGGAAGTTTTGATGATTTAAAAAAGGAACCCAAATTTGCAGAAAGCCAATAGGTTTGTCCGTTATAATCTTTTAAAATTTGCTCACTTAATGAGGATCCCAAAACGTTGGGACGAAGACTTGCATATTGGGTGGTATGAAAAGAAAATTTTGGTGTTATTCGTTGTTCGTTCCATAGCAATTCTTGAGAAACAAATAAAGCAGTACCCGATACATTGGCAGCCATATCTCCCCATGAATATCCCCACTCAGCAGAATAGCCATCAAAAACCTCAACGACACTCAAAAAGGCTAACCCCAAAGTAGAACCATAAATTAGTTTGTTTTTCTTGCTGCAACCGGACCAATGCAAAGCACTATAACCAAAGGATCCCATGTGATAGGAAGAAAATACATGTCCGGCTTTATCCATTTGATACCATTCACTAGAATCATTTATTGAATGTAATTTAGATTGCGGATAATCGGCATACCAAAGTTGGTTTAAACCAATCAAAGCTCCCGAAGCGAGAATTCCCTCAGATAGGACTACCCCTTTTAATCGAGTTTGATTTAATGTATCGGAAGGTTTTAAAAAAGTTTGCAACTCATTTTGCGCTAATACAAACTGAAAATGCAACAAGAAAAAAGCAAATAGTAAAACTGATTTTTTCAAAATTTATCGGTTGGTTCCGGTGCTATTCAACCAAGCAGCATATTTTTTTGCATTGACTTGGTGCTCTTCATAGGTAGCAGCAAATTCATGGTAGCCAAAACGCTCCACACTTGCACAAAAATATATGTAGTTATTGTCGTCTGGCGATAAAACAGCATCAATAGCCGTAATATCGGGCATAGCAATTGGCCCTGGAGGCAAACCGGTATTTACATAAGTATTGTAAGGTGAACGAATACTTAAATCGGCATATAATACGCGTTTTATTATCTGATCAAAATCATTACCTCTAAGTTTTACCGCATAAATAACAGTTGGATCAGCTTGTAATGGCATTCCTTGAGCCAATCTATTTAAATAAACGCGCGCTACTTTAGGGCGCTCGTCTTTTTTAACCGTTTCTTTATGGACTATTGACGCAAGAGTCATCACCTCAACTGGAGATAAACCTAATTTTTTTGCTTTTATCAAACGCTCTAAAGTCCAGAATTTTTTATATTCTTTAAGCATTTTATCTCTAAATTTCTCTGCGGAAACATTCCAATAAAATTCATAGGAATTTGGAATAAACATAGCAATCACATTTTCTTTTGTGAAGCCATTTTGTTTTAAAAACAGAGAATCTCTAAAAACAGAAAGTAACTTAGTAGTATCGGGTTCTATTTGTGAGCTAATACGATCACATAAATTTTCTAAGCGCTCTTGATTATTAAAGGCGAGATTTACCGGCATATTTCTTCTCAATGCAGAAACTAAACCGAAACTACTCATCCCCTCTTTTAATAAAAAGCGACCTGGCTTTACATTTTCATCATAAGAACGAACGCCTGCCATGAATTTAAAATTATTGGTGTTATCAATGTAAGGCGAAACCAATTCCAACACTTTATCAAAGTTAGAACCTGTAGGAATTTCGATGTAAATTTCCTTTGAAAGACCTTTAGTATTACTTGTAAAATATTTGCTATAAACGACAATGGCGATAACTAAAAATACACCAGCAGCAGATAATAAAAGGGTTTTAAACTTTGTGTTCAAAATAAAATCTATTTTAGGGTTAGGGCAATTTAAGAATTAATCAATTGAACTAATAATTCATCCTGAAAGGCATTATTGATGTAAATCCAATCTTTTTTGACTCCAATTTTTTGAAATCCAAAAGTAGTAAAAAGGTTTAAACTTGATACATTCTCTGAACCAATATTTGCATAAAGTTGGTGTAATTGCAATTGTTTAAAGGAGTAATCAATTAGTAATCGCAAGGCTTCTTTACCAAAACCTTTACTTCTGTCTTTATCATTTTGTATTACGATTCCGATTCCGGCTCTTTTATTTCTTGCATCAAAATCGAATAAATCGATGAGACCAATTGCAGTATCCGACTCCTTAATACAAATGGCCAATCGTAACTGCTTGGCTTCATAAATATCTTGATGGGCATTTTCTAAGTATTGTCGAATCAAAAATTTACTGTAAGGAGTTTGTGTATTACTCACTTCCCAAATGGATTCATCATTTTCAATTTGATAGATAAAATCCAAATCTTCGGGTTCAAGAGCGCGGAGATAAATATGTGATCCGGTTAGTGTCATAAATTTAGATTTCTATTTCTCCTTCAAAAACAAAAGTGGCAGGCCCTTCTAAAAGTACATTTTCATAACCTATATTGGTTTTTTCAAAAGAAACTTTAAGTTTACCACCTTCAACATCAATTGCAATTTCATTCGAATTTGTTTTTCCGATAGCATTCATAGCAATTGCTGTAGCAGTAGCCCCAGTTCCACAAGAAAGCGTTTCGTCTTCAACGCCACGTTCATAGGTTCGTAATCGGAAATTGTTTTCGCTTAATTGACTTACAAAATTCACATTACTACCGGCTTTTCCATATAAATCAGAATAACGAATAGTGGAACCCTCTTTTTTAACATCTAGGTTTTGAATATCATTCACCAAAGTAACATGATGCGGAGAACCTGTATTTAGAAAAATATAATCTGCTTCTATTTTCACTTCTTGCACGTCTTTCATTTGTAATGAAACCGAACCATTTTCTATAATCGTAGCATAATGTAATCCGTCTGTAGCAATAAAAGTAGTCGAATTTGAAATTAAACCAAGGCTTTTTGCAAATGCAACAAGGCACCTTCCACCGTTACCACACATGGAGCTTTGGTTTCCATCGGAATTGTAATACACCATTCGGAAATCGGTTTCGGCGTCATTTTCTAAAAGTATCAAACCATCTGCACCAATACCAAATCTTCTATCGCATAACTTTTCAACGAGCGCAACAGATTCCTTTGGAAAAAATTCCAATCTGTTATCAATCATAATAAAATCATTGCCTGTGCCTTGGTATTTGTGAAATTTCATTTGTATAATGATTACTAGTTAAATACTATTTTCAAAGCAAAGTTACAATTATTAATGATAAGTTAAAGATTGTTAAACGAGCGTTAAAGCATTTTTTTGAAAAATAAAAAAACATAATTTTACTTAACATAATTTAAAACAAAAAGACATGAAAAGATATTCAAGCTTATTATTAGTAGCTTTATTTAGTGGAGCAACTACTCTTGGAGGTTATAAATTATTATTTGAAAGTAATTTTGGACGAAAGTCGATTATTACAACAGCACCAGAAAACTACACAAGAACGGTTGGCATGGGTGCAGAAAACATTGACTTCACAGCAGCAGCAGAAAATGCAGTTCACACCGTAGTTCACGTAAAAAATGTTTCGGTGCGAACAGTTTACAATCCGATTATGCAGTTTTTTTATGGAAGTAATGGCGGTGGGCAACAACAAGAACAAATTGGAACTGGATCGGGAGTCATTATTTCGGAAGACGGTTATATCGTAACCAATAATCACGTGATTAAAGACGCAACCGAATTGGAAGTTACTTTAAACAACAAAAAAGCTTACAAAGCAAAGTTAATTGGTACCGATGCCAAAATGGATATTGCCTTGTTAAAAATAGATTCGGAAGATAAATTACCGTATTCTACATTTGCAGATTCGGATCAAGTAAAAGTTGGCGAATGGGTATTGGCTGTTGGGAATCCGTATAATTTGAATTCAACAGTTACAGCGGGCATCGTTTCGGCGAAAGCCAGAAATTTAGACACCAACGGAATCCAATCCTTTATTCAAACCGATGCTGCGGTAAACCCAGGAAATTCAGGTGGTGCCTTAGTAAATACTCGTGGAGAACTGATTGGAATAAATACCATGATTTCTTCACCAACCGGAAGTTATGCAGGATATTCTTTTGCAATACCGTCAAATATCACTCGTAAAATCATTGAAGACATTATGGAATTTGGAAATGTGCAACGAGGAGCTTTAGGAATTGTGGGTAACGAAATTAATGGCCAAACTTCTAAAGAATTAGGATTAAAAGAAACTCAAGGATATTATATTTCTAAAGTTTTAAAAAATTCGGGTGCCGAAAAAGCTGGATTACATAAAGGAGATGTAATTTTAAAATTAGACAGTCAAACCATTACAAGCTTCCCAGAATTAACTGGATACATCAGCACTAAAAGACCGAATGACAAAATCAATGTTACGATTTTACGAGATGGAAGAAATATGGTTATCCCAGTTACTTTGGTAAAAAATGACATTATTAATACTGATTTCAAAGGATTGGAATTAGAAAATATCGATGCAACAGACAAAAGACGTTATAAAATTGACTATGGAGTAAAAATTAAAGAAGTCACTAACGACCGATTAAAACCCTATGAAAATGAACTTTCTGGAAGCATCATTCTTACCATTGACGGAACTAAGGCTACCGATGTAGAAACGGTTTCAAAATTGGCTAATGACAAAAGAGAAAATGAAGGAGTTAGCATTGAGATGATTAATAAAATTGGTCAAATAATTCGCATCATCATTTAATTTATTATTATATTAGGTTTAAGAAACCGTCAACAGTTTGTTGGCGGTTTTTTTATTGAAAAAAGTGTTGAAATATTTTACGAAAACGATATAGTTGCTTATTTTTGCAACAAATTTCACGAAAAACACACTTCTAACTACATTATTACTTTAAATGGACCACAACAATTTGTACGAAAAAGAACTTTCACTTCAAGCAGATCGAAGAAAAGCGGGAGTTGAATTTATTAAAATCATTAATGATTTATGGTATGATAAATCTATCGAATTAATTTTCTTTAGAAACCAATTAATTGATACTACCGTGAGTAACATCATGAATTTGCATGAATATGCCGGTGAATTTGTTCAAAAACCAATAAATGTATTTGACACGGTAGAAATTGCGAGAGCGATATTAAATTTAGATCTTCCTCCTGCGCGAATTGACATTGGAAAGCTAACGTATGAATACCATTTAGACGATAATAAATATAATGATGCCAAAGCCTTTGTAATTGATAAATTAAAAGATTCTAAAAAATCTGAGGAAATTACTCCAAAAGATGTTGTGCTTTATGGTTTTGGTAGAATTGGCCGATTATTAGCACGCGAAATGATGGGCAAAATTGGAAAAGGACAACAACTAAGATTAAGAGCGATTGTAACTCGCGACCGAAATGATGCCCAATCTTTAGAAAAAAGAGCTTCATTATTACAATACGATTCGGTTCATGGTGATTTCCAAGGTTCGGTTTCAGCTGATATCGAAAATAACGCCTTACTTATCAATGGAACTAGGGTTCATGTAATTACAGCCAATTCGCCAGAAGAAATTGATTACACCCAATATGGAATAGATAACGCTTTGGTTATTGACAATACCGGGGCATTTACTACTGAGGAAGCCTTACAACGCCATTTGACTTCGAAAGGGGTAGATAAAGTTTTACTTACTGCGCCTGGAAAAGGAGTTCCAAATATTGTATATGGGGTAAATCATAATGATTTTAATCCGGATGAAGTTTCCATTTTTTCTGCCGCATCTTGTACAACCAATGCTATTACACCAATATTAAAAGCAGTTGAAGATACGCTAGGGGTTGTAAAAGGACATCTTGAAACTATACACGCCTATACCAACGACCAGAATTTGGTAGACAACATGCATAAAAAATACCGTCGTGGAAGAGCTGCAGCCTTAAATATGGTAATTACCGAAACTGGCGCAGGAAGTGCCGTTGCAAAAGCATTACCAAGCTTGGCTGGAAAACTGACTTCTAATGCCATTCGTGTACCTGTTCCTAATGGATCTTTGGTCGTATTGAATCTTGAGGTTGGAAAATCTACTTCGATTGAAGAGGTAAACAACATCATGAAACATTATGCCCTTGAAGGAGAATTGGTAGAGCAAATAAAATATTCCTTAAATAACGAATTGGTTTCTTCGGATATTGTGGGCACATCGGCACCTTCTATTTTTGATAGTAATGCCACCATTGTTTCCAACGACGGAACAAATATTGTTTTATATGTTTGGTATGATAACGAATATGGCTACAGCCACCAAGTAATTCGTTTGGCTAAATACATTGCAAAAGTGAGAAGATATACTTATTATTAGTAGGTAGCTAATTATTAATTCAAATAAAAAACTCCCAAGTGCTACTTGGGAGTTTTTGTTTTATAATAGAAAAACTAATTAAGCGTTTCCGGCAGCAGCAATTAAATTTAATGCTGAACCTGCTTTGAACCATCCAATTTGGCTATCGTTATAAGTATGATTTGCCAAGATCGATTCTTTAGAACCATCTTCATGAGTAATTTCAATTGTTAATGGTTTTCCAGGAGCGAAGCTAGTTAAATCCACAAAATCGAACGTATCGTTTTCTTGAATTTTATCGTAGTCTGCTTCGTTAGCAAATGTCAATGCTAACATACCTTGTTTTTTCAAATTGGTTTCGTGAATACGAGCAAATGATTTTACCAATACCGCTTTCACACCTAAGAAACGAGGCTCCATAGCAGCGTGCTCACGAGAAGAACCTTCACCGTAGTTTTGATCTCCAACAACAATTGAAGGAACACCAGCAGCTTTGTAAGCTCTTGCTACAGCTGGTACCGCAGCATATTCACCTGTTAATTGATTTTTAACTTTATTAGCTTCTTGATTGAATGCATTTACAGCACCAATCAACATGTTATTAGAAATATTATCTAAATGTCCGCGGAAGCGTAACCATGGACCTGCCATTGAAATATGGTCGGTTGTACATTTACCAAAAGCTTTAATTAATAACTTAGCTCCAGTATAATTTTGACCATCCCAAGCATCAAATGGAGCAAGTAGTTGTAAACGGTCTGAAGTTTCAGAAACCACTACTTCCACTCCACTTCCATCGGCTGCAGGCGCTTGAAATCCAGCATCTTCAACTGCGAATCCTTTATTTGGCAATTCATCACCAGTTGGTGGATTGAATTTCACCGCTTCACCTTTATCGTTTAATAAAGTATCTGTTAACGGATTAAAAGATAAATCTCCAGAAATTGCTAATGCTGCAACCATTTCTGGTGATGTTACGAATGCGTGTGTATTTGGATTTCCATCGGCACGTTTTGAGAAGTTTCTGTTAAACGAATGCACGATAGTATTCTTTTCACCTTTGTCTGCTCCTTCTCTATCCCATTGTCCGATACATGGTCCGCAAGCATTTGTAAATACTTTAGTTCCCATTTTTTCAAAAGTAGCAATGATGCCATCTCTTTCAATCGTGTAACGAACTTGCTCTGAACCAGGATTAATTCCGAATTCTGCTTTTGGAGTAATTCCGTGAGCGACAGCTTGCTCTACAATTGAAGCAGCACGCGCCATATCTTCGTAAGATGAGTTGGTACAAGAACCAATTAATCCCCATTCTACTTTTAGAGGCCAACCATTTTTAGCAGCTTCTTCTTTCATTTTAGACACTGGAGTTCCTCTATCTGGAGTAAAAGGTCCGTTGATATAAGGCTCTAATTCTGATAAGTTAATTTCGATAACTTGATCAAAATACGATTCTGGATTTGCATAAACTTCTGCATCTCCTGTTAAGTAAGAAGCTACTTTATCGGCAGCATCCACTACATCTTGACGACCAGTAGAAGCTAAATATCTTCTCATCGAATCATCGTAACCAAATGTAGAAGTAGTTGCTCCAATTTCGGCACCCATATTACAAATAGTTCCTTTACCAGTACAAGACATATTGATAGCACCTTCTCCAAAATATTCTACTATTGCACCTGTTCCACCTTTTACAGTAAGAATATCGGCAACTCTAAGAATCACATCTTTTGGTGCGGTCCATCCGTTTAATTTTCCTGTTAATTTAACTCCGATTAATTTTGGAAATTTCAATTCCCAAGCCATCCCCGACATTACATCAACCGCATCAGCACCACCAACACCAATAGCAAGCATTCCTAATCCACCTGCGTTTACCGTATGTGAATCGGTACCAATCATCATTCCACCAGGGAATGCATAATTCTCTAGAACAACTTGGTGAATGATACCCGCTCCTGGTTTCCAAAAACCAATTCCATATTTATTAGAAACTGAAGAAAGGAAATCAAAAACTTCTTTAGATTGTGAAGTAGCTACAGCCAAATCTGCTTTGGCACCTACTTTAGCTTGAATAAGGTGATCACAGTGAACCGTTGTAGGAACGGCAACTTTTTTCTTTCCGGCATGCATGAATTGCAATAACGCCATTTGAGCTGTTGCATCTTGACAAGCTACTCTATCTGGTGCGAAATCAACATAATCAATTCCTCTTTTGTATACTGTAGTTGGATTACCATCCCAAAGGTGGTTGTATAAAATTTTCTCTGTTAAAGTAAGCGGACGCCCAACCAACTCCCTTGCTTTATCCACGCGGGAAGCCATTGACGCATATACTTTTTCAATCATTTGAATATCAAAAGCCATAATATTATAGGTTTATTTGTTTGTTTAGCAAATTTACAAAATCGGTTAAGTTTTTAAAAATAATTAGTCAAATAAGTTCTTTGATTTGAATAATTTGCGAAAAAGCCATTTTTAATATGTATTTTTTATCAAAATAGCATTTTAATAGTCAAAAAATGAAAAATGTTGATTTATTTAAGAAATCAACAGAAAACAAAAAACCCTAACCAGATTTTTGGTTAGGGTTTCAAATTTTTAATATATCTTTTACATTAATTTATTGATAATCATTTCTTCAGTGATTCCTTCCGCATCCGCCTTGTAGTTTTTAATAATTCTATGGCGAAGTATTCCAACAGCAACTGCTTTAACATCTTCAATATCTGGAGAGAATTTTCCATTGAAAGCTGCATTGGCTTTAGCTGCTAAAATTAAATTTTGAGAAGCTCTAGGACCAGCACCCCAATCTAAATAATTTTTTACATATTCATTAGATAGTGAATTATCTGGACGGGTTTTACTTACCAAAGTAACCGCATATTCAATCACATTATCGGCAACAGGAATTCTACGAATTAAGTGTTGGAAATCGATAATTTCTTGTGCAGAAAACAATGGATTTATAGTTGGTTTTGAATCTGAAGTAGTGCTTTTAACAACTTCTACTTCCTCTGCAAATGAAGGATAATCTAATTTAATTGCAAACATAAAACGGTCTAATTGCGCTTCAGGTAAAGGGTATGTCCCTTCTTGCTCAATAGGGTTTTGTGTTGCTAAAACAAAATAAGGTAAATCCAATTTATAATTTTGTCCCGCAATAGTAACCGAACGCTCCTGCATAGCTTCTAATAGAGCCGCTTGGGTTTTTGGAGGTGTTCTATTGATCTCATCGGCAAGAATAATATTAGAAAAGATTGGACCTTTAATAAATTTAAACTGACGGTTTTCATCTAAAATTTCGCTACCTAAAATATCGGAAGGCATTAAATCGGGAGTAAATTGTATCCGTTTAAACGCCAATCCCAAAGCTTGAGAAATAGTATTAACCATCAACGTTTTGGCCAATCCGGGAACCCCAACCAAAAGCGCATGCCCCCCAGAAAAAATACTCAACAAAACTTGGTCTACAACCACATCTTGTCCAATAATTATTTTGGAGATTTCTTTTTTTAGTTCAACTCTTTTTTGAACTAAACTTTGTATTGCAGCAACATCTGACATAGAATTCCTTTTATTTCTTTAACCAATTATTTGTAAACTCACAATTAGAAAATTCTCCGTTTAATTTAATGTAAGTTTCTTTAATTTTTGCTTCAGACCATTTTGCAATGGCATCAATTTGCTTTTCTTTAAGGGCAAGGTCTTTAATTTTAGTATAATCCTTACTGAAATCAGCAATATGTTGCTCTATTTTATTCGTTACGGTGATGATTTTAAATCTTTTTCCTGCTTTAGGATCTTCATCTAAAATTACTGGAGAAACATCTCCACTGTTCATATTAGAAACTTGCGCATAGAACTCTGGATCCATTTTGGTTAATTCAAAATGAGTATCTTGAGTTTTCGGATTGATTAAAGTACCGCCGTTCGCTTTAGTTTCTTTTTCATCTGAAAGCGTTCTTGCTGCTTCCGCAAAAGTTATTTCTTTATCTAGGATGCGTTTTCTTATTAATTCAATTTTCTCTTTAGCTTCTTTCAATGCATCTGGAGTAATTTTTGCAGCCATTAAAATATGACGCAATTCCAAATCTTGACCTTTAATTTTCTCTAAATAAATAATATGAAACCCAAATTCCGTTTCAAAAGGTTCTGAAATTTCACCTTCTTGCAATGAAAATGCTACATCTTTAAACTCTTTTACAAAAGGCGTTTTCTTATTTATTTTATAAAAACCACCACTGGATCTAGACCCTGGATCTTCGGTATATAAAACCGCTTTTGTAGTAAAACTAGCACCTGCTAATACTTCATTCTTAATCTCTTTCAATCGGTTTACAACCGCTTGTTTCTCTAGTTCTGAAACTTTGGGTGTTATCACAATTTGGGCCATTTCTAGCTCGGCTCCCAAAAGTGGTCTGTCTGCCTCAGGAATTTTCTTAAAAAAATTTCTAGTTTCTTCGGGTGTAATTTGAATTGGATCAATAATTTTTTTCTGCATTTCTGCAGCTAATTTTTGCTGTTTTAATATTTCAAAAAGTTCTGTTTTGAATTCATCTTCACTACTTTTTTTGAAATACTTCACCACATTATCCATCGATTTCAACTGTTCAACCATATAATCCAGCTGTTGATTCATTTTTTCTTTTACCTCTTCATCTTTTACAACAATAGAATCTTGAATGGCTTGATGTGCATACAATTTATCTTCCAATAATTTACCTAGCATTTGGCAACGGGTAATGTCTTTAGTAGAATTACCAGAACTTTCAATTTCTAAAAAGGCTTTATCAATATCTGAATCTAAGACAATATAATCACCAACAGTCGCAACAATCCCATCTACTTTTTGTCTTTTTTGTTGTAAAACCGATTTCTTTTCTGGCTCTTTTTCTTTAATTATTTCTTGAGCATTTCCGTAAAAACCAATTAAAAAAAGGAAGATCCCTACTATTCTTTTATTATTCAAAACATTCTTCATTATTAAATTTATTTTTTAATTTGATTTTTAACTTTTTCAAAAACGGCAGTATCTACTTTTACAGTAAACTCTTTTTTAAGCTCATTAACCCAGTTTTGTTCAAGATATTGTTGGTAGTCGTTTACTAATTTACCGCGGCATTCGTCTAATGTTTTTGGCCCTGCGGGTAATACTTCTTTCACATTAGATACATAATAATATTCTCCCTTATTTGTGATTTCAGAAACACCTATTTCCATTTTTGTACCTTTTGGCAAAGCATCTGCACCCTCTTCATAGATACCCTCATAATACATAACGCTAACATTGTCTTTGCTATTGAATTTTTCTTTAATGTCTTTTGAAGTTTGTTTTCTCTTCAACATGCTTAAAACTTTTTTCATTTTGCTTAATTCCGTTGAAGAATAAATTTCACAATTCGCTCTCGTTTTCCATAGGTGTTTGTCTTTTTGGGTTTCATAAAAAGCTTTTATACCTAAAGTATCCGATTTAGAACGTTGCCAAATTTCTTTATCCATTAAATCAAAAAGTAATAATCCATCACGATATTCATCCATTACAGCTGAAAATTCTGGGAATTCAACCTCTAAATTATCATTGTAATATTGATTTCTTTTTTCGTCTACAAATGACTCAAATAAGGAATTTGTTAACTTTGAAATAGGTCTAATTGAAGAACCTGCTTTTTGTTTCGTGTAAACATATTCTAGGAATTCGGTTCCTTTAAAGTTTTTTGTACCAATAGAAAAAAGCGTTTTATCGTATTTATTAGTATCTGTTGGAACTGCCCATTTGTTATTGAAAAATTCATCAGTAACTGATTTAGCAATAGTTGCATATAATTTTGCGTCTTTTTGAATTGGATATTTTGCTCTAAGTTTCTCGGTTAAAGAATTTGTAATCAATCGAGAGCGGTCGTCTTTGCTTATTTTATTTTCTAGTTCTGCTTTTGATTCCTCATAAGATTTTACTGGATATCGTTCAATGAACTTTACGATATGCCATCCGAAGTTGGTTTCAAATGGTTTAGAAATTGGGTTTTCTTTTGATAAAGAAAAGGCTTGGTTTTCAAATTCTTCAGAACTTAATTGACCTGATGCGAATCTATTTAACACCCCACCTTTAGACGCAGATGATTTGTCCTCAGACAATTGCTTAGCCAACTCATCAAATTTTTCACCTTGTTGAATTTTTTGATAAATATCATTGATGGTTTCTTTAGCATCTTCTACAGCTACACCGTCCTTATTTTTCAAAATCATAATGTGCGCAACAGCAATCTCTCCACGATTATCTCTAACATCATTAACCTTAATTAAGTGGTATCCAAATCGAGTTCGAACTGGCATTGAAACGGCACCCACTGGAGTTTTATAAGCTCCATTTTCAAAAGCATAAACCATTTTAAAACTGGTGAAATAACCTAGATTACCTTTGTTATCTTTAGCAGAAGGATCTTGAGAAAATTCTGCAGCCAATGTGCCAAAGTCTTCCCCTTTAATTATTCTTTCACGAATACCTATAATTTTATTGTATGCCGCTAAGGTATCTGCAGGCGCAGCATTTTCATCAGATAAAATTAATATATGAGAAGCATTTACTTCTTTAAGTAATCTTTTATAACCCTCATCTACTAGTTCTTTAGTAACTTTAGAATCGGATGTGTAGTTTTTAGATAACTGAGTTCTATAGCTTTTTAATTCGGTTTGATATTGCGTATTGTTTTGTAATTCTAATTTATTTGCTTTAGTTACCTTTAATTTATAACCAATAAATAATTCAAGATATTGATTTAAATCTTTTTGTGATTCGTCTTTAACTAAATCTAAATTTTTATTGTAAACTCGTATGAATTCATCGGTATAAAATGGCTTATCATTAATGGTGAACAAAACTTCTTTGTTACTAGTTTGTGCATTTGCTGCAAAAGCGAATACCATTAAAAATCCTAAAAAAACATGCTTTAATTTCATTATTGATTTAATTAAAATAAGTTATTATAAACAATATAAATTCTATATTCATAAAATATAAATACAATCAACAAAAGTAACAAATAGGAAGTATTAAACAACAATAGAACTTACTATTAACAAAAATTTATTAACAGAAAACAACATTAGTAATTTGAAATACCAACTTGCATTAGTTATTTATTTAATAAATAGTATTTTTGCAATCCATTATATAATCTATGAGTTTTTTAAAAGAAATATTACGACGTCGAACTTTCGGAATTATCTCGCATCCCGATGCTGGAAAAACAACCCTAACCGAAAAATTATTACTTTTTGGAGGAGCGATTCAGGAAGCTGGGGCAGTTAAAAATAATAAAATAAAAAAAGGCGCAACCAGTGACTTCATGGAAATTGAGCGCCAAAGAGGAATTTCTGTTGCAACTTCGGTTTTGGCCTTTAATTATAAAGATAAAAAAATCAATATCTTGGATACTCCAGGACACAAGGATTTTGCTGAAGACACCTTTAGAACTTTAACTGCAGTTGACAGTGTAATTGTAGTTATTGATGTTGCTAAAGGGGTTGAGGAACAAACAGAAAAACTAGTTTCGGTTTGCAGAATGCGTAAAATTCCAATTATTGTATTTATCAATAAATTAGATAGAGAGGGAAAAGACGCATTTGACCTTATGGATGAAGTTGAAAAGAAATTGGGACTTCAAGTAACTCCGTTAAGTTTCCCAATCGGAATGGGATATGATTTTCAAGGGATTTATAATATTTGGGAGAAGAACATTAATCTTTTTAGCGGGGATAGCAGAAAAAATATTGAAGATACCATTGCAATTTCGGATCTAATGAGCCCGGAACTTGATAAACTGATTGGAGAAAATCCAGCCAATAAGTTGCGTGAGGAATTAGAATTAATTGAAGAAGTATATCCAGCATTTAGCAAAGAAGAATATCTAGCTGGAAATTTACAACCCGTTTTTTTTGGTTCTGCATTAAATAATTTTGGCGTTAGAGAGCTATTAGACTGTTTTGTTGAAATTGCACCTACGCCAAGAGCTAAAGAATCAGATACTAGATTAGTAAATCCGGAAGAACAAAAATTATCGGGTTTTGTTTTTAAAATCCATGCCAACATGGATCCAAAACACCGTGACCGATTAGCGTTTATTAAAATTGTTTCGGGAACATTTGAAAGAAACAAACCCTACATGCACGTCCGATTAAATAAGAGTTTGAAATTTTCAAGTCCTAATGCATTTTTTGCAGAAAAAAAAGAAATAGTAGATATTTCCTATCCTGGAGATATTGTTGGATTGCACGATACCGGTAATTTTAAAATTGGTGATACTTTAACAGAAGGAGAAATTATGAATTTCAAAGGAATTCCAAGCTTCTCTCCAGAACATTTTAGATACATCAATAATGCTGATCCAATGAAAGCAAAACAATTAGAAAAAGGTGTGGATCAATTAATGGATGAAGGTGTTGCGCAATTATTTACTTTAGAAATGAACAACCGTAAAATTATTGGTACCGTTGGTGCGCTTCAGTATGAAGTAATTCAATATCGATTAGAACATGAGTATGGAGCGAAATGTACTTATGAAAATTTTCCGGTTCATAAAGCTTGTTGGGTAAAACCAGATGATGCAAAAAATGAAGAGTTTAAAGAATTTAGACGAGTGAAACAAAAATTTTTAGCGCATGACAAATACAACCAATTGGTATTTCTTGCCGATTCTGATTTCACAATTCAAATGACACAAAGTAAATACCCAAGTGTGAAATTATTTTTCACTTCAGAATTTGATTAACAATCGAAACAAATTAAAAAAAAGGCTTTGCAATGCAAAGCCTTTTTTTTTGTGATCAATTATAACTAAATAAAAACCCCTCCTCAAATTTGAGGAGGGGTTTTATTTAATTAGACATCATTTAAGATTATCTTTTAATAACGCGTAGGGTTTTAATTTGATCTCCTTGGCTTACAATCACATTGTAAACTCCAGATGGATAATTATTTCCTACTTCAAATCCTCTCACTTCGATTGGATCGATAACTGAATTCTCAATTAACTTACCTAGCATATCGTATACTTTCACTTGCAATGCTTCTGAACTGGTTGTTGTAATATTCAGTTTGAAGTTTTCTGCAAATGGGTTTGGATAAGCCGTTGCATCAAAGTTAGTTTCAGTTCCTGTTACAGTTGTTGTTGGTTTAACAGTACCTGGAGTTGTAAGTGTACATATTTTGTTATATGGTCCCCATACTCCTCCGATTTTCACTGCAACTTTTACAGAATACGTAGTATTTGGTATTAATCCTGGAACTGTGTTCAAGGCAAATACTCTCAATACGGTGTCAAATGTATAACCATAAGACAATGCTGTATTAGTAAAGTTGAATCTATAATTAGTTGCATTTGGAACTAATTTAGCATAAACCATCTCATTGTTACTTGCAGCTACATAATCACACTGTGAATCTTGTAAGCTGGTTGTTGGGAACAACGGAGTAGTTATGTTACAACTTGGTCCGTATGGTAAATAAGTACCATTCGTGTTTCTAGCAGCAACCTCAACTTTAAATAAGGTATTGTAAGGAATATTACTCAATAAATTGAATCTAAATTCTCTTAATGTTCTATCTATAGTTTGAACTGCGTTAGTAG